>Ga0209679_1001469_pt1 | contig 10183 bp, 6 predicted proteins | sample WorMetHEROISLAND_4_FD_187408 | JGI IMG/M metagenome (GOLD analysis project Ga0209679, IMG submission 187408) | Marine gutless worms symbiont microbial communities from Max Planck institute for Marine Microbiology, Germany - Olavius sp. 2 HERON... ...
CTGTAAGATTTATGCGGATATTCGCGGGGATTCCTTGGAGAGTGAGGTAATCGAAAACATCGATTTTCAGTGCTTTCGCAGGCAACATCTTCGGAACACTAGGAAATAAGGCAAACAAAGTCTCTCGTCGCCTTTTCACTGTCCCCAAAATAGCCTATACGTGACCTTGAATGACCTTGAATGGCCACTTTTCGTTTAATTCTGTATTTGCACCGGTAACAAGATTTTTTTGCGTGATTCTGGAGCGATTAATTGTGATTGAAGAAAGTGTTAGCGTGAACATAAACACACAAAACGAACATTGAACTATCAGCTACTGGAGACGGAATTATTGCGGCCGTGAGTTTATTAAAATTAAAAAATGACTCTCTATTCGACGATCGACAGAAATTACATAGAAACAGCTTGAACAGAGATTTGGGGTCAACGACTGCCTTCAGCAGCAAGAAGTCAATGTCATGGATATGACGTGAATTTATCGCAGAAAATACTAATATCAAATGTGTTGTATGTAGGCGGTGTGAAAGACATCAGAATGCACAGATCTGGCAAGTTTGACGTCACTGAGAGCGCGACATGTCACGTGACTGACCACCAACCAATTAGAAAGTCGCTACTGCACTTCCGGCCGGACAAAGTACTTCATCGTACCACCAAACAAACCGTCATAGAAAACGAAGCTCCGCAAAGAATAGCTAATTCGGATGGTACCTTGTCTATCGCGCAGGCAGAAAACATCGATCAGAACCAGCTGTCTGCAGTTACCACGAGTGAAATCAGCGTGGTCGGGTATCAGCCTCAACCTGCAGCGGCGGTTGTATCTAAAAGCGGAAGAGAATTTCAACCGGAAGTGAAATATCGACGAGTTCGGTCGAATGGGTCCTTTGAGCCGAATGGAAGTTTGCGAGACCGCTGGCGGCAGCTAAATGACGAATTTAAACAACTATATCAGCAACGTTCCAAGTCTCCTCAAGCCATACCCTCTGAAGGTCACGCCCAAGGTCAAACAAATGTGCCCAAGGTCAACAGGTTCAAGGACATTGACCGACGTTTCAGCAAAGTAAGTCACGCTGTGGGGAATATGTCCGCCAGACATCTTCAGAATACTACATCCGGTAGAACCGGCTCACCGGAAATGACGTCATCAAAGCCGAAAGCTGTTTTTCTGCCGACGACCAGTAATGGCGAAGGAGGTGAGCTAATACCGGAAACTGTAACAGGAGAAGATCCAAGCAGATATGTATTCGCAACTGATTCTACGTTTGATTACTTCCCGTCGGTTCCTCGCCAGAGGTCGCTCTCAGAGGAACGTTCATATCCACATAATTTACCGAATGTGTCACCCACACACCCGGTAAGCTGGTACTCACGCCACCAGTCAACTTCACATCGACAGTCTAACGACCAGAGACCGAGTTCCAGCTTCTACAATCCACTTTCGGGGCGAAGTGACAACTATTTAGGGAGAAAACAGGCTCAACAAAATTCAGTGCTGCCATCTAGCGAGTGTGAATATAAAACGTGTAGACACTGCGGCAAGATAATAACGTCATCAGATGCAGATGACGATGATGATGATGATGATGACGTAACTACAGAGGCAATCATCAGATCACGTGACACGTTCAGTGAATGCAAACAGCCGTCTAGAATGGTAATTACAACAATGTTACTGCTTTCACTTCTTGACGTTACAAGTTACAACTGTCACGTGACACAATCTTTTGTATTAGGCTATCTGTCGTTTGCAGTGTATCTTGACTACTTGCGCATTAGTTCTATATTTCCGTCAGCCTCTTATATGTCACAACAAGAAAATATGTCTGCACCGAGTGCCGACATGATATGCGGCCGTCCGTCCAGTTGCCGAGCGTCTTAGGCGTTGACAGTAAATTAGGCCTAACAATGGGTTAGGCCTAGTTTGCAGTCGGCGTCTGAGCTGGCGTCGCTTGATCGTCCGCCCGTAAGTAAACATGTACGCCAAACAGGCGGCAGTTTCTTGAGGCTTTTGACGTTCGGTGACCTTGACATTTGACCCTGCAACTGAAAATTGGCGTTCCACCTGCTCGTAGGCCCTATCATGGGTACGTTTACACCAATTTTGATTTTCCTACGTTTTTTCTTTTTCGACTTACGAGCTCGTGCGAGACAGACGGACAGACGGACGGACAGACGGACGGGCAAGACGCGTAATGCGGCCTACAGGACGGCCACATAATAACTGTTTTAGCCACAGTGTGCGCAGGGGGTGCGGGTTCAAAGCCCGTTGAAGGTAAAAATTGCAGAAGAAAAATTGCAGCCCGATATTACACAAAGTCATGTAAGTTCATTATAGTCATTGCAATATTACACAAAGGCTGGCATGTAAGTTCATGCGTGTCTTCGTGCCGTTACAGTTGTTCGGCGAATAAAGGTTTTGTGTGTTTTATATAATATATTCTACCGTGAAATATGTTATATTTGGGGAGCTTACTGCGCTCTCTCAGGCCCTATAGCTGGATTAAGGGGAGGACAAGGACAAAGAGCAGGGGACGGGAAGAGAGGGGGTGACGGGAATGGAGGGGAAGTAGGGGCGGGGAGAGGAGAAGATGCCTCTCTACATAGAGGGGCAAGCGAGGAGGGAAAGGAAGTCAGAAAGTTTGATCCACGTTGTGAAATGTTGCTTTATACGCTAATGCAGGTACGTTAAAACATTTTCCGTGCAACATTTCATCCTTCAATGTTTAGGCACTGTTGCCTGGAAGTCACGAAGATCAACATAGGTCTGTGAAAAATACACTCCCAGAAAAGTACCAAAAAGTTCAGTTCTGGGGGACTGCAGGGCTGATAACTGCGGAAAATGGGCGATTGAACGAACACCAAGTGATGTGTACGTGTAATATTTGTATAATTATCGTGTGCACTGTCAGATGCAAAAGTCACGTGGTACGGAAGTCGAGGGCTACGATGACGTCACAGTCCAACACAGCGTCAACGCCGATCTACCGCAATCCGCCATCTTGATGACGTCATCACCGCTTCTGGCCTGGGCTCGAGCGCGGCGGATATCGGAGGAGAGAAACAAGGAACAAAGAAACGAGCAGAAACAGCAAACTGGGCGTCTGTTGAATGACGGCGTCGGTCTAGTTAGACCGCTGCGGCGTCGATGTTCGTGCGGCTGTGACTCCACTCCGTCGCCGACCAGATACAAACTCTCGCCGGTAGACCACGTCGTCAGCAAACCGGAAGTAGAAATAACGCGGTCACGTGACAGTGCAGCCACGTCACAATGCGACGGTCAGTCTGAGAATGCAGCCGGTGTGAGACGTGAGCGAGGGTCGAAGACTTCACACGTCAAACCAGCGATTGAAATGAATCGCCAGCAGGTACTACAGGTCTACGTGCTGAACGACAGCAGTGACGTCAGAGGTCACGTGACTCGGGCACCTGCTAACAGACGGGCGCGGTCAGCGGCTGCGCTATCAGAATCCAGCAGACGAAATATTTCTAACGCTGCACGTCGAATAATGACGTCAGACTCGACTAACCCGGATGTTCCCGGATTCTACAGAAACGTGACGTCAGACGTTGTTCCTTCGTTTAACGGACGGACTGGTCAGCGACATCTAGCGACGACGAGTGACGAACAAGCCCGATCATTAACAAGATCAGCAGATGAACTTCACCGACCCATGTTCACTGTCCGCTCTATGTCTTACCATGATAAACATTCCACTAAATTATCTTCACCAAAGATCACGTCTCTTCATCAGTCATGCGACAAGTGTCCACCATACGTCTGTACTGCTTCCATGGATCGGAAACGTGCTGACTGTTCCGCCTACGTCCAGAAGTCATTGTATAAGAAACCATCAATCATTTATAGTAGCAGCGACTGTGACGTCACTCAGCAACCAGCGGGCTCTACTGCATCATTGGACCGAGGAAATTTTCAGTGTTTTAGGAAGAATTGGAACAGAAGACTGGATGGGAGGAGTCGTGATAATAAAGAAGGTAGGAAAGAAAGACGCTTCACGGAGAAGAACGATAAAATGATGTTGAAGACTGTTGATGACGTCGAGTTCGATGTCGATAAACCAACGTCAGTCTGTGTTGGAACAACTTCGAGCGCCGCGCGAGGTAGAACGGCACGAAGACAGGGTGATGTCAGCGTGACGACAGCTGGAGTTGACGGCGTGGTAGATCGACGTCGAATGTCGACAGTTGAAACTGGACACGCACTGGTCGACTGTGACTTCCGGCGAGGTCACCAACGTCAGTCAACGAGTCTGGAACGTGACGGAGGTCTCATCGTCTGGCATCCATGTAGACTCTCCGACAAGAACAACGACTGGGTGTGTTCCAGCGGGACTAGAAGACGCGACAGAAGACTAGTGAAGGAAAGTGCAGCCGATGACGTGGACTTGATGAACTCCAAATGGATTAAAAGGCAGATTCATTTACCAGTCAGCAGACGAATGCGTCTTGTGTCTACAGAAGATACAAGCAGACTGCAACGGAAAACTTCAAGTGATACTCGACACAGTGGTCAGTCTGACCGCAGCCTGGTCAGCTCTGACCACAGCCTGGTCAGCTCGCGAACTGACCCCGACAACGTCTGTTTCAGCCAGAGATCCAGTGCCTGTCGTCTTCTGCCGACCAGCACACGAACTGGACTCGCTTACAGCACTCAAACAGACCCGACTGTACGAGTGGAATTCACCCGAGATATCAACGGAAACCTTCTGAGGGTATATAACACTTTGCCTTGTTCTATTGTACTGTCATCATCAGGACATTTTAACTGCTTAACTGGTGGGGCATGTGCCCGTGCTGTCGCAAGGAAACCGCGCGATGCCGCAGCTGTTCTTTTTGATTTGAAGTTCGCTGACAACATTAACTACAAGCTTAACAATTACCATGCTTCGAAAGCCAGGCTTCAGAGCTCCAAACATACCGGCACAAAACAGAATTTATCGCAAAAAAGCAATTCCAGGTCATTGAAGGTCACGTGTTTTGGAGTCAGTTGAAAGCCGATAAGGGACTAAGTAATAGGCCTACTAAATGTTAATGTTGTCCTAGTTTGTTAAGGTTCCGAGGATGTAGCGTCTACGAAAGATCCGCAGTTTTCCGCAAATCCCAAATATTCTGCGGATCACGGTCCGCTTCCGCAGTCCGCACATCTTCGCTGGTCACGAGTAAGTAAGTAAGTAAGTAAGTAAAACGTAGATTTATATAGCGCATCTCGTTAAAAAATAACCTCTAATGCGCTGTAATGCGAGTGTAAAGAGACTCTACAGTAAGTACGTAAAATAATTTAATTAAATAAGGGCTATTCGTAATAGTGAACATTTAACGTAAAATGGCCATTTAAGGTCATTCAAGGTCATGTACTTGGGGTCAGCAGAAAGGCAACAAGGGACTAAATAATGCTATATAATAACGTTGGCCTCATTTTCTAAGGTGCCGAAGACGTACATGCGAAGGCCCTGAAAATCGACGTTTTCGATTATCCACTGTCGTTTGACGCCTCTTTTCCAAGGAACTCCCACGAATATCCGCATAAACCTTATGTCGCCAGAAAACACAGTCATTGCGCTACATCATTGCCGCTGATAGTTTTAGTCTATCTTCATTCAAATTTTCGTGGTGGGCTCCGAAGACGCATGTACTTTGAAACAGAATGCGAAATGGCCGTTCAAGGTCATCCAAGGTCATTGAGTTTGGTACCAATCTAAAACGCATATGAAACTTTCTATTGGTTATCAACAGTAATCTTGGTCCTATCTTGCCCCGTTTCAGAGATATTGTAGGTTTTCTGTTCAGAACTGCGACCCACCGCTATTTCACCCGAATTTTTGGGCGTTCCCCTTGACTAGTCTAGATTGCCGATGTTGTGGCTCCAAGGAGCGTAGACCCTAAGCTAATTACTAGTGTAATTACTTTCGAACTAACACAACACATACGCCCACAGTACATCAACGTTTCGGACGGACGGACAGACGGACGGACGACTACGATAGCGGTACCGCGATTTGCACTGCATGTATCGTGCGGTAAAAACCATTGAACATTATAATGTACCATCACCAAACTTGGCCTTTGGACTTACATGGCATGTCCTGGTCACCCATTTTATTTGAGGTCAAAATGTTAAATGTCAAGGTCACATCTGTAGACTGCTCGAATGATGTCAAATGTCAAGGTCGTCGTGAGTTTGCACTCTTCTGAGTGCCAGTCCTCTAGTTTGTTCTGTTTTCACTCGATAGGTGGCAGCACAAATCAGTGCCGCTCGGCTATCATGGAGAAGCGATCAACTCAGACCTATACGATGGTAACATTCGCATCTAGTAAGCAAGAAATGATAAAAGAAACCCAGTAAACGCTATGGACATAGGCTGAAGCCGGTTGACTGTCTGGGCTGTAGGAGCGAAGAAGCAGTGGCGGTGTCGTATTACTTTTATGCAGACCGGGGACACATCCTCCAATATTTTTGGACCCGGAAGGCGGGTCCCAAAACGCTACTCTAGTTGTTCTTGTTGTTCTTGGAATCAGTTCTCCAAAAATCCCTAAGGCTTTCTTAAATTTTGCACACACATTCGTGCTTATATTCCCTACAGACCTACCGTCTCAGATTTTTAAATTAATTTCTAATTAATGAGTAATTATCAAAGTTCGTTTCATGTTATCGATTTCAAACTTGACATTGAACCTTCACGAGTACACTGCCGGCGCAGTGCGTGTAGCCTAGCGTTCAGCGCAGCGGCCTGCTGGCTGCTGCTGCACGATGCGCGGTGGAGCGTAGTGATAAATATTTATGTACAGGCGGCAGGCGGGGCTTACCGTAGGCATATACTAGTAAGCAAGAGGGCACCTTCCGGGTCCATAGTACCTTTCGTATTTGTTCGCTAAAAATCCAAGTCGTCACATGATTGGTTGTAACCGCTTACTTACTGAAACTTTGCCGATGATAACTGAAAAAATATTACGCTGTTTTGAAGATATTGAAGTTTTTGTAGAGGGGTCTTTTTTAGCCACACCGTGTATACTCGATAAGGTACTCGAATGAGTACTCAAGTCCCAAATTACTCGATAGCCCTAGTTGTGAGTCAACAGACGTATCACGTGACTAGTTCTATTAATAGCATAACTGACGCTGAATCACAATGACTCTTGACTTACTTACTTAATGCCGCCTAACTTGAGTCATGTTGTTGTCGTTGTCAAGGTAACGGAGGTTGTCACGTCGACCGTCGACCATCTTACCGACAGTTGCCATAGCAACGACGGTGCTGGTCACATGATATTACCACCGGAAGTCGATTTCGATGATCTGTCAAAACCGGGACTGGTGAGAAAGACGGAAGTGTCATGGCGGCCTCATCAGCAGTGCGTGACGTCATTACCTCACCGCGGTGATGGAATCAGTGACGTCATCACCGGAAACAAAATGGCGGCTGTGAACTACAAGCGTGGGACTGTCTTAACGGCCCTCTGAACAAGAAAATATGCCGGCGCCGAGTACCGACATGATATGCGGTCGTCCACCCAGTTGCCGAGCGCCGACATGACAGTAAATTAGGCCTAACAATGGCTTAGACCTTGTTTACAGTTTTACTCATGTCTGCACTGTTAGTAAATCTAATAACTCTTAGCTAAACTAACCCTAATCCCAACCTTATCACTTGAAATAAAATTTGCGGGTGTTCGGAATAAAACACAGCCGTGTCGGAAACTCAGTTAAGCCTACGTCCACACATAACGGTTTTCTTTTCATCTTCAGTTTTCTTCCTTTTAGTTTTAACCAGTTTTGCTTTTTATTTATTTTTAGTTTCATGCTGCTGTCAGTTCCATACTGGACTGTTTCTTTGATTGTCGGACTCAGGCTCCTGTTGTTCGGTTTGTCACTACAGTTTCACTCCGTAGGCCTATGAACGCCTATCGTATCGTCGGTTGATCAAATCGTAACGTAACTGATGAAAAGTTGTGCACACATCTATGACACATTTTTGACACAGGCTTACAATACATCAACCAAATATCCTTGGAATAGAATTATCTGATACGACATTGATTAACTTTTGACTGCCAATAAACCACGCCTACTCTAATTGTTTCAGCATTTTGTTTCGCACGTGTGAGGCACCAAAACAAAACTTAAATAAAAGTTTCGTCGGTGTTGGCTGAAATAAATATTTTTTAGTTTCATAAACATTCCAGTAGGCCCTGTTGTATGATAGCTGTGTTGTATTATATTTTTGTTTTGATGTGCTAATAAACCATTCGGATTTGGATTTATGTTATTCTGGCTAATATGAATGAACGATTGTACAGACGAACGTTCAAATTTTGCAAGGTAGTGCAGCAACAGATTTGAGGCGAGGCGGCAGATTTTATTCCAGCCTCTTCTGCAGTTTTTCTCAGAAAAAAATATTGAAATGGGTCGATTTAGCTATACGTTTGCCGTGTGTTTTTTGACTCACAGTGTATAGAGAGAGTAATAGTAAGCGATGATGTGATCTGTAGAACATGACGCCCAGAGGCGGATTTAGGCATGTTCAGCATGTTCGGCCGAACAGGGGCCCCCACAAAAATGGGGCCCCCACATGAGGACCAAAAAAATTTCTGCAACGTGCCAACACACCGAAATTGCCTTCGCTAATATAATAATCAATAGACTGTTTAACAATTCCAGCACAAAAAGTAGTAGAGTGACTCTTCTTGAACCCAAACTGATATTGATCACAATCACTATATGACATAACTTCAGAAAGGTTGGCCACAAAGATTCAAACTATGCCAGACAGACATTTTTTCTGAAGAGGACCCGGTTTTTGGACCGTTTAACAATACCGGGAACTGTACGTAGGCGGTAGCAGTAGGCCTAATATTGTATTAGGGGCCCTGGGGCTCCACATTTTTTTCTGAACAGGGCCCGGTTTACAGTAAATCCGGCCCTGAATGCAACAGCTCGTCTGCTGTCTGGAGCGTGTCGAGTGCTTGACGATGTTGACGTTACGACCACATCACCCTGGTTCTTCAGATACCACTTACCAGTTCGCAACAGGGTCACATTCAAGACGGCGGTATTGGTGTGGAAGTGCCTTCATGACGCAGCCCGCCGCTACTTTGTGTTCCAGGTACCTGTGCTCAAGGTTACCGGCACTTGCAATCGGTGTCGTCAATTTTTTGACGGTGACGTGCCCAGTCAACTATCGGCCAGCGAACAACGTGGAATCTACCCACTTGCTTATTTACAAACTCTTGCGTAGTATAGGCTACAGCGCGACGACGTGCTATTTAGGCCTACCATCTAGTTAATGCCGAGCGCGGCGCTAGCTTCGGGTTAAGCGGAGCCTATATCACAATGCGATTCAACTACGATACGACTACGACACGACGATGCCATGATGCATTCGACTACGACGGAAGTGATCGAAATTACGATTTGCGTTCGATTCGATTGCGATACGACTATGACAAGACTACGACGAAAAACTAACATGTTAATTTTTTGTTCGCGCCGAATCGCGTCGAATGGAAGCAGGCGATACGTCGTAGTCGGATCGTATAGTCGTATCGTAGAAACGTCTTTACGTACGTTTTCTACAGCAGTGGTTGTCAGCTGACCCACAAGCGTACTAATGCATGCGTTGCACTGCTCGTATTTTTATTTTTTCGCAATACAACGACACATTTTTATGACATACCACCCACTTATTCAGTGAAAATAAAACAGAGTGGTGTCCACCGCCGTGTACGCAATTTCGGCAACTTTTTCCGACCTACACAAACAATCGCTCTCTGAAATTAACAATTAACATAGCACGCGACTTAGATTATCCAATCAAAACAACAAAATCGCTCGTAGTTCAATGTATTGTACAGGGGGTATATAATGTTAGCTGAATGTCTTAGGATACAGGACGGTACGCTGCAGTTGCCTGATGGTTTTCTGCACAGTGACGTTGCTGACGTTGTCATGCATTTGTGCACGTCTGATTTCGTTGTGTAGTTTACTCTAGTTACCCCGCCCCCGGTAGGTACCGGGAGCGGGGTATTGTTTTCGCTCGATTTCTTTCTTTGTTTCTTTGTTTCTTTGTCAGCAAGGTTACGAGAAAACGGCTGGACCGATTTGCATGAAATTTTCAGGGAAGGTGTGGAATGACCATGGGACGACCTGATTCAATTTTGGGTCAATTCG
>Ga0209679_1001470_pt1 | contig 10180 bp, 4 predicted proteins | sample WorMetHEROISLAND_4_FD_187408 | JGI IMG/M metagenome (GOLD analysis project Ga0209679, IMG submission 187408) | Marine gutless worms symbiont microbial communities from Max Planck institute for Marine Microbiology, Germany - Olavius sp. 2 HERON... ...
ATATTCACGTAAAAAAACCTCTAATGTGCTGAACCAGAATTGTCGTGTGCTGCAGAAACTGTTTGTGCAAGACATTGCATATTTTCGATTAACAATGCAACTGCTGCTAGACTGTGGGGTGCCTTAGCTGAGTATAGCTGTGTTGAGGTCTGTCTTTGTGCTCTCTGCTGTTTTTTATTGTATACAAAGCTTGACTTACGGTGTGTCCAAACTGCTTTTGAAGTGTAACTGTACCATTCATATGCTAACAGTGCTTTTTGCCTGTAGAAGTCATTGTAAATGTTAGTCCCATCATAAAGCTAGTATTAGTTGTTTTATACTTTGTGTGAAGGGTGTTTGGTTTGTAGCAGTTGGTGTTGCTGATTGTCAGTTATGCTCAAAACATCAGTATGCACGTGACCTTATGCAGCCAACAAATGGCATTGAGGTTTAAGACCAAAAGTGTTATATTTTAGATGAAATATATTTGATAGCTTGCCACGTTTTAGAACATCTTTAGCTTCAGTGGGTATAACTGTATATAGTCAGTACAAAGTTGGTTTTTACCTTTGTTGTGATATGAATAGACAGTTGGTTTTTTTACATCACATTCTGATGATTATCAATCTACATTCTACATGTATACTGTAGGCAACTGTAGTTGCCTCTTCAAACAGTAGTATACATTTAACGTTAGTATTGTAGTAATAGTAAATGTTCAAACCAGTATTAACTATATACTTTGGATAACTTCACTATTTTACGGTCATTTTCCAAAATGCTTATTCATGCACTCTGATTGATTGCTACAATGCAATTCAAAGTTCTGAAATCTAGGAGGCTCGCATTAACATCAGCTGTAGGTCATAAATATGGCTGAAAGTGCCAGTTGTGGATAGCATGATGATTTTTCTGCTACTAAACAATTGCTGTATTCATCCTTCAGTGCTTTGGTTGGGTGACAGGAAGGGCATCCAGCCTGTAGAAGTTTGGCCACAACAATTCCCAAAACTTTACTTTCGGATATTGGCCCAACCTGGAGTCATTCTGGAAAAATGGGCCGGGGAATCAAGAACTGATTAAGAACCGAGTGTGTGAGTGTGAGCAATTGTAATATTGACCACATTCACAAATATTTTCACAAGTATTTTTCTGGTTTACCAGAGTGAGCTGGTGACACCCATAGATCTCCAAGGGTTATACATGTTTACATTGCTGATATACATGTTTACATTGCTGAAGTGGCACTTTTACAGGACATTTGCCATTCCTGACATTGTAAAAGAACTCAAGGCACATATGGATACACAAATTTTTGCAAATTTTCTGAACTTCTCAACTTGTCACATGCTGCATTCATTTCAAGTTGCCCATAAAGTAGCAGTGCAGACAGTTATGCCACCTTCAGTGCCTCAAAAAGTCACGTGATAATAAGAATGAAAGTGACTAATGTTACTACACACAGCATTAGTTACATTGATGTAACTCGGATATTTTAAGCCGAGCAGTAAGTTCTATAAACTCCAGTTTAAACTCCACTTGTTACAAACTGCTGTTATAAACAGCACAAGACTGGCGTAAATCTCTGCAAACTGCCAAGAACTGGACAGCATTTAAAACATGTCACATGCACATGTGGTTTGTCATGTGATGGATTCAAGCATGCTAATGTGAATCAAGTTGTGCTGCTTTAAAAAAAAACGGCACTGGAACTTGTGCATCGTAATTTCTGCATGCCAGTCATGCAAAAAATAGACAATAATGCATGGACAGTTGTCCAATGTACACAACTCGTTCAAAACTCACATACTAGGTACAATGCACTTAGTAGAGAAATCGCTCATCACAACTGCAAACTTTTTCAAAAATTAATGGACCCGAATTAGTTACTCTGTTGTGTCCTAAGTATTTACATATGTATAATCTGGCTAGTCGTGCTGATATATTAACATCATGGCATACGTTTGCAATAACTTCACTTGACATTACGCCTCATGACGTGAGAATTAAATATAAAAAACAACAATTATGAGCACAGCTGATAAAGTGACAATTTGACAGCTGACAACCATAACGATAAAACAATATTGACATAAATATATAATGTATATAATATATATTAACAAATTTTAATTGACTTTTATTCTGCATAAATTACGGAAAAATAACTGCTGATTATACTGGTAAGCAAAATATGCAGCAGCTATTCATTCATTGCACACAACATATAAAATTTAAATAATGATATGGCTTCTGTATACTGTACACTATACAGCTAGTTTGACGAGTTAACACGCTGCAACAAAACATTTACACAACTATCTAAAATCATTAAGTTCACAGCACTATGACTACTTCCATAATTGGAAAATAACTATATGGTCCAAATTTACTACAACAAATTTCTGGCCATTTCTCCAGAATGGTCAGAAAATTAGTGCCACTAATTGGCACTAATTTTATGTACAAACTTTCCCTTAAGTGAGTTGAAAATCACGAAGTGCAGCTCTTGGCAATAATCAACACAGTGCAATAATAGCAATGTTGTTTAATTTCTTTCACACAACCTTAACATTACAAATTAGTCGGTTGCTCAAACTGAGGTGACCTGACAGTTGAAATAATGTATCTACTGTTTAATTGGCTTTAACAATTGTCATTTTCACCAGAAAAACCATCCTACTCCACACACAGTGACATGAGCAGTGTTTAACATTAGGTCATTTTGAATATATTATTCATTCATTAATATTTTGGTGCTTTGACGCTGTTGGTTAGCAACAGAAGGGCATTGGCAAGTAAAAAGTATCATCACCGTGGACTTTGTAATGGCTACTGCTATTTTAGCCATGCTAATAATCACTGATTGATTGATTGATTGATTGACTGATCACTACTACTGTGGAGAATATGTAAATGGAACTTGGCCAACACACTAGTCTTAGAAAGCTTCACTACCGGATGCAATGTCAAGTGCTCACGAGAAATAAGCCTCAAGAATGCCACAAATACAGATGTAGCACAAAATGTAATGCAAGTCTTACGTGAGATAATAAAACGTTTGATACATATGATGGAATGATTACGTGTAAAATCAATGACAAAGTCGATAACATCAATCGATCACAAAGCTGATAACAACAATTATTATTAAAAACCTAAATGATGAGAAAAGCAGTATTAAAAAGTGCAATTTTTTTCGAGATATGTCACCTCATCACTGACACAGAACAAAATATTACAACAATCAAGACTGCAGAAAAATATATATATATATTCATATAAATATACAGTACTGCCATTTTAGTAATCAACGTGCACAACTAGTCAATTTACAAATCAATACGGCAACCTGTGCAGATAAAAGTAATCAAGCAAAGAACATCACAGTCTAAGGCAACTCGTTATGTGTCAAGCAGGTTTGTTTTCTCCGTAAACCGATTCGGCTGAATTCCAGGCATTACTGCTGGCTGAACATCAGAGCTGGCTGAGACCTCTACAGCAGTCATCTCCTCTGCATCAATGGCAACCTCGAGTGTTTGCTGCTGGTAGCTGTCAGATCGTGAGATCTTTTCTGGCAGCCGAGTACTGTTTCGTTGTTGACCAGACTTCTGCTCGTCACTCGACGCAGCACCATTGCCCTATGAACATATGATGTAAATTTTATGACACAAAAAATATACATAAACATTCCAGTCTCGCTTTCTGCTGAACCTACATGTTTTCTCTGCTCATCACAGCTAAGGCCAGGTCCCCAAAGGTCTTTGCAGACAACAGTAAAATACTGCATTTGTGGAAAATGTTTTACAAGGCCCAATAAATAACAAAGTGCAGGAATTAAAAAATGGTCTAGTGTATTCTGCATAAAATGTTACCACACAAGCATAGGCCTAGGCTCTGAACCTAAGGACAAGGCTTCTTAAGTCCAAGGCCACCATCACTGGTTTGTATTTGCTAAAGAATAGTTACTCAGATCAATTGAGTAGCAATGTTTTGGTGCGACGTACAGTCCAGTAATGAAATAAACAACAAAAATAACTTAATAAGATAATAATGGACAGCAAGAGATCTTGAAATAGCTCAATATCCACACTATATACTACACAACAGACGTGTTTTATACACTATTTTATTATACATTACAATACTTTCTCTCTAACATTACTCAACAATAAAATTAAAACCAGATTAAAAAGACGGAATGAATAAATACATAAATAACTAGAGAGCAAGGATTGTCATTTGTCATGTTTTATTCTAGGCTGTCTATAGGAATCACAATAGTAAATAAAGAGTCCTTTAAAATCTTTCTGTATCCTGACCATGATATGGATCCAGAAACCCTGGATCTGGATTGTAATCCGGATCATCACCAAAATCTGATTGTTGTGGGTTAGGGTTAGGAACTTAGGGTGCTGTAGGTATGAACCCACCCCTCCAAAAAATTTTCATCTAGATCAATTCAAACCTTGCTTAAGATACACTGCAAAGTACCAGTACCAGTTTATTAATGACATTATTATTATTAATGACATAAAGTGCAAACTTCGCCATATGACCTATATGCTAATGGCAAAGAATCTTGGAAAATGATCCAGGATCCACAAAAGAACTCAGATCGCCACCAAAATCTAATCAATTCCTTCCTGGCCCGTGCTCCGCCTTTTCACAAAATTTCACTAAAATCGGTTCAAAACTTTTTGAGATGTTGTGCACAAATACACGCACACAGACACAGAATCCAATGAATACAGAACCTCTCACACTGAGGCAATCACCAAACTGGAATACATTATACGATGGTATTCTATACTGACCTGTTGTATGTATTGCTGATACTGTGGACTGAAGTTATGCACAGCATCGGCAACAATGTCTCTCGGACTGATTGTCTCACGAAGGTTGTTTGAAATGCTCTGCATTGATACTCCCTTATCCATCGTTTTTGTTCGTACTGGACTTGTATATATCTTGTATGGAAAAGCAAACCATAGGCCGACTGCGGCAAAAAACATCTCAATGCAAATGATGAAGTTCTGGTAGCCAGCGGACACTGTGCCGACTCCTATCTTTATTTCACCGTCGTCGGAATACAGTGGGTTAATAACACGAAATTTCTCAAGAACCGCAAGCAGAAAACCTGCAGAAAAAAATCGATCGAGCACAGCTTTAAAAATGAAACGTGCAAACAAAACAAATCAAAAATTAAACTGAAGACAAAGCGATAAAATAGATTACTTACAGAGAATACATCAGCAACCTGCGACAATATGGCAGTAAAAGAAGTTGTACATATGTGGCCCATGCAGCTATGTATCAGATTGTACTGGCTGACAGATAATTATGGTTTCTTACAAATGTAAGAAAAGATAGCATATTTGTTGATAAGATATTTATGTTCCCAAAGACATCACCAGGCCACAAAGCCTTCCCAACCTAGAAGGAAACCTTTTCACTGTCATCCAGATCAGCAGACTATATTTGTTTCACCACACCAGGAACTAAAACACAGGAATTGAAATGTTGGAATCATCTGTGATCTAAAGGTCAAGTCAGAACATGTACAGATATATAATAAATACAGCTTGTTCCATAGATGTTTGCTGATGACCAAATAAACTGAACAAAAACGATGCAAAACACTCATATCTCTATCAAACTTTACTAAACAAGGCCTGATCCATTTGCCTATTAAAAATTCTGTCCTAAAAATCGGATCTATTACACACCAGTCTCGGGGCAGTGCAAGGCTCAATACATGCAAACAAAATCATACTTGAAACAATATATTCAAGACCCACCAACCTTGCCAGTAGGACAGAAATATCACCGACTTCACAGTCAAAAACTTGAGTACTGGAGCATACGGCTGGAGCTGCTCCCTTGTGGCGCAGTAGAACATGAACAGTGCATACAGAGCCAGTGAGATGCTGACATTGTAGAGAATTGTAATATACAGGTAGCCGCCCATTGGACTACACATTCAAACAAGCACCACAAATGTGAATAATATTCAACATTTTGTCGACCACACATGCAGCTTGGTAGCACAGTGGCTTGGGAATTGCACTTACAACTGACAGGTGGTGGGTTGACTCCTGGCTGTTCCAGCATCAGGTAACGAGTCTGGGCAAGTTGTATCTCTGTCACAAAGCAGTACAGTTTGGTACTGGCCAAAGGACAGTAACGCTCTGTGGCTGGGAAGGTAATCATGCAGCAGCCTACTGTTAGGTTCATGACCACATCACCTGTGACTGTAATTGGCTCTGGCTCCAATGACCTATTGTGTAGCAGACTATCTTTACCATTTTAAAGTTAATACAGTACTTAAACAACTAAATCGAAAAGCAGTACTAGGCAGCAGACACGACAATACTGTGCAATGACTTTCATACCAAGTCTTGTGTATTATCAATGGACAACAGCGACTCAGTGGTTTATGGCAAAATTAGACAGACACACTAACACTTCTTTAAGATATACTGTAAATTTCTTTAAATCTCTTAAATCGTGACGTAAGGAACAGTACACTGCCGGCGCATGACTCACATTATCAATATAACATCAAAAATACAACAGAAACAAATTGAAACAAAACAAACAAAATACTGACGAGAAATCACCATCTTTATACAGTTCAAACGGCTGCAAAATTAATGTTATAACTCCGACAACTGGTTTCACAACACAGAATTGTAGAGTTGCCTACAAGCAATGCAATCATAGTTAAACTATATCACTAACATCAAAATACATATGTATATTTTGGCTTAATCATGCAATTGCATATTTGTAGCCGATAACAAAGGCTATCACCAAAATCACTGTAATAATAACTTTCACAGCAAAATTACAGAATGTTGACCAAAACAATCTCAATTTTAAAACTAGAGAGCACTGGATACAGCGCATTACCTTCGCCGCTGAGACTAATGTGATGTGCAGTCGTGGCTCGGCAGACACACACACACACACACCGCTTGCTAAGTGGCGGCAAAGGTAATAATGACGTACTTACTACCGACTTTTATGACCAAGGTCAGATTGAAGGTCATTTAAAGATCACAAAATGTTGTACAGTACAGTAGCTAGTGAACGCTTATAAAATGAACAAATTTACACCTAACAGTACCCGTTATTTAATGACCAACTGACCAATATACATGACTTCTGATGCAGAACACAAAGCACGCATAAATAATGTTGAGCAGTAACAATGTAACAAGACTCAATTTTGTGAGAATGATAAACCTTTACAAATGTTCCTCTGCCATCACTACTCAGCAACATTAACCTACTATTCACTGACTGTTCAATGGTATGCACAGCATTGGACAGTATATTAGATCACCCACATCTGTGTCTGCTGTTGGTCTGTGGACAAGACTGTGACCAGAGTTATAGAAGGATCTTCACCATATTTTGAACACTGCTGCCCTTAACATTCCGAAAAAAAGAATCTTGGGCAGAGCAACTAAAGTAGTATACGTGTATGCACAACAATTACTTGACTGTGCTGTGCATTAGTTTGAACGCGATGGATAGAGAATAACATACTTTTCACTAAGTGTAGTCCCTTCTGTATGCAGTATTGTAATAAATTTGCTGAATTAGTGCTTGTCTTGTTATTTTATGCGTACAGAGAAAATTCAGCAAAATGCCAGTGCCAGAAGGTATCTTTGCAGGTTGAAATTCTGAAGTTTTCCACACTTTAATGACAATGGGTCACTTTATCTTTCCGTAACACCAAAGTTTTACACCGAACCTTAAATCCAACTGCTGAACTCTGGTGTAAAACCTTGTCTCGGATTATGTTTGGTGTAAAACCTAGGTTCTAAACTTAAGATCTGTGTTAACACATTTTTGTTTGGTGTTATATTGGTGTAACACCGGAATTTACACTGGACTTTCGGTGTTATCTCAGGTGTAACACCAGAAACTTAGCGTAACTTTAGTTTTTGCATTAATTAGGTGTTAAACCGGTTGTTTGGTGTAAAACTTCGGTGTAAAACTTTGGTGTTATGGAAAGATAAAGTGACCCAATGTATCATCAGCACCTGCTGACATCAATACTAGGCATAATTAGTTACTTATGAGCTACTTTGGAGTAAGGCACTGAACACAGCCCGTGTACATCCGAACATTATCTTGTTAAGTATGTGATCAAAAGTGTACACTGCATGCACAGTATGTATAATGCATTATATCAATATTATCTGACATATTACTGTCGCTGAAAGCGTTTCACCCAAACTTGGCCTCTTTATCATTATACTTCTAAAATTAAATCAAGGAAAAAATTACTATGTGTAATACTTGCCAAGTACGAAAATTATACACTACCAAATATGCTTAGATTTTTTTTCTCTGGCTTAAAATTAAGAAAACTCGTTTTTATGAACCTCAAGCAACACAGTCATTTTCACACTATTTTCACTGCACATAAATCAGACTGAAGCTGTGGATATTAAACGGCTAATTTACCTGTTTGCAGAAGCGTAAAAACCCAATTGTATACTCTTTACCACCGAGGCAGCAAGTGCAGTATAACCATCTTGCCCTGTTTCAATAGCAGAAAAAACGTCTGAATGTTTTGTTACCAATTACTAAACAAAACTGGCAATTTAAAGTGCATGAATGTGGCAAGTGGCGACAATGATGCACAGTGTGACAGAAATCAGTCTGTAAAACAACGACAATGTCTCTCTGTAGTGAATTACAGATCTGTGTTGCATCACTTCCGAGTTATCTATCATTCGCCAACAGGCTAAAAACAATAATTTCTCAGTAAATATCCAGCAGTTAACCATTTTGCTGGAGACCAGATCAAGTCAATTTCTGCACAGTGTTTCCACTACTTTCAAGTTTTCTTTAACTGGCCAATTTTTCATGCTGTTGAAGGTGGGTGCCGGATTAAGCTTCTTGAGGCCTAAGGCACACTTTGATTTCAAACTGTGTACGTATATATATATATATATATAACTGTGTACATTTCTATCTTTAACTAGCTAAGCATAGGCTTATGGTTACCAAAATACTGAACCAATTTAATACAACTGTTACTTACTCGATTGGTTTACCACAGATCTGAGACATAATGGCACTTTCTCCACCGAGATATTCATAACACAGACTGAGAAAGCTGTAGATCACAAATGCTATCAACAACAAATCAAAATTATCAACATTTATCGAAAGTGACTCCAACATGATTTAATTTGTTAAGTGTAGTTTTAGATTAAGCTACAATATTAAACTACGCTAAACAAGAATAACAACAAACAAGGGCCAAAGTAATTTGACGATAGGCGGCAACGTTGCCCATCTGAACTGAAGATTCCAACCCCCAATCTCCCCTTCCCGTGGCGGACTGAAGCCCGTCTAATGCCAGTTTCCACCATTCTGTTGCCGTTCTTCCGTTGCCATGCCATTGTTGTTTCCATACATAGTTGCCGTTGTGTATCTTTTTGCTGTTTACGGCTGTAACGGAACGGAATTTTCTTACGTAATTTTACAAAACAATGGAATTTTACAACAGCAGAACGGCGAAACGGCAACGGAAGAACGGCAATGGAATGGTGGAAACCAGGCATAATACAATGTTACTTGGGACCACACAAGTGTCCCTGCCAAATGGCATCTCATTCCATCCAACAGCTTTGGCAGGATGCACGAGGGTGAGATGGGCAATGGGACACACACATACATACAGTAGCTTATCAACACACTAAACAATTTTGAATCACATAAATTCAGCAATTAGTTACCTTCATAACAGTCTCGAACTGTATTAAAATATATGTACAAATTTTCACTGCTGAAAAGTATGAGGCTCAGCCAAGAGTTAAACGCGTAGACTGGCACGATAAACAGGATTCTAACGATCCATCGCTGTTCATTACTGCAGTTATAGTAGTGCAAATGGCAAAAAATCTACAACAAAATTCCAACCAAAGGCAAACATTGCAGTCTTCTAGAACTTAGAATAAACTCCAGTATTGTATTAGAGTCAGTAAATAAAATTTTAGTTAATTTTCTAAAAGTTAAAGATCAGGTAATTAAGCATTTTGATTCCAAATGTTCAACAAAAAGACACGTGGACTGTTGTTCTGATAAATTTCGTTATTATTCACGCTAACTGACGAACCTACAATAGTTTCCTAGCCTATCAAGTTAGTAAAGACTGACAGCGTAAGAACAT
>Ga0209679_1001471_pt1 | contig 10178 bp, 6 predicted proteins | sample WorMetHEROISLAND_4_FD_187408 | JGI IMG/M metagenome (GOLD analysis project Ga0209679, IMG submission 187408) | Marine gutless worms symbiont microbial communities from Max Planck institute for Marine Microbiology, Germany - Olavius sp. 2 HERON... ...
TTAGCGCTGGTTCTACGCTAAAAATACGTTAGGTTCGCAAGACCGAACTCTATCGTCACTATTTTGGCCTGAAATGAAACTAACACAATCAGGAATTTCCATAGCTAAATAAACATTTCACTTCACTTTACACGAAATTTCACTACACGTTCGCTAGGTGTCGCTTTGCGGGTGTTTCGTACTTCTGTCACTCTCGCAGGCATACGTGAATGTCCTTGACATTGACCTTCCCAGAAACACTCCCTGGGTGGACATGAGTGCGTGTGTCAAGTTTGGTCTCGATCGGCCCAGCCGTTTGGCCAGCCATACGGAACAAACAGACAGACAAACAAACAAACATATCGCCTTTTATTATATAGATAATAATGATGATGATGTAGTGCCATACAGACATGACTTAAGAGGCATTGGTGGTAGGTTGTGTTAGTAAGTTTATCCAAACTTTCCAAAGCCTGATGAAACTGAAATGAGGGCATTAAGTGAACTGGTTTCCAGTATTGTTTTGGCATTGAGTTTCAAACAGCAGGTGCAGCATGGTAGGCATGCTTGGTGAACTCGGTCTTGATAAACAGAGTAGACAGCAGTGGAACAGAAGACAAGTGTAGAACCCGTGCACATTCCCTTGTGCTGATGTGTTGAGTGCTGCTGAAGAGTGGTGTACATACAGTTAGGGTAAGATCAGAGCCTAATGATACATGAGGGCTGGAACACAGTCATCTATGGAGTGTGGACGTTGATCGAGGTTTATTTTGTGGTACATATAGTACTACAATATGTAGTCCATTTGAGGTGTTGATGTTGGTGACGTGCATAAATTTACACTTCTGTATCTGCTTTAACATTGTTGATTTGATGACAAGTAGGGTGTCCGACCTGTAAAAAGCCCTGCTCCAATGATTCCCAGCAGTTGGCTTGAGGCTGCGGCATAACCTGTTCCAGGAATGCTGGCTGGTTAAAGAAATGAGTATTAACCGAAAGTTTATTGGCTGCAGTTGTGCATGTGGGACTGCTAGTAATTCACAGATATGTGTTGTTAGTGGGTGTCGTCAGTCCTGAAGCCAGTCCGCATGCCGTCTGCTTATCACGGTATCTCTGAGCAAGCCTGTGAACTTATTCCCATTCTCTACAGTCTCTCACCGACATTTGTTGCTACAGAACACTTTGGCACCATCGAGCTGGGTCTAGTGGTAAATGCTGCTTTGTTTGCTAACTCTAAGTTGGTGAAATATTGCTGAAAATGGGATAATATTTGGGTGTTAGCTGTTGTTATGTAGCATTGTATAATGTAACATAAAGTATGCAAGAGAGCACCAGATGAGATAATGCAGATTGTGTTGATGACTGTCACAGCATATCTATAGCTGTTTTACTGTCACTTTTGTGTAATAATGCATGATGCAAGCTAAATTGTCAAGGTGGCACCCATGAAATGTCTCAGTTTAGCTTGTGAACTAGTGCTAAATATGGTATGATACAGAATACATCATGTATTCTGTAAGGTTGATGGGTAGCCAATTCGGTCTACTCACAGAAAAGTGATCAAAGCACCCATTCACCTATCTCTTCTAGCTTTTTTGCACTGTTAGTTTGGTATCACAAAGTGGCATCGGCCTGTAAAATTACCTGACCAGCGATCTTGATGTGTTCTCCTTGGAGATCTTTTGGGCACCACTGGCTAACCTTGAAAATGGCTATAAAAACCGTTGTGTGCATCTAGTACTAAATGTGATTTGTATAAATACTGTAAATCCTTCCAAGTAGTGCCTTATCTAATAGTTGATTTTGATATAGTAAGGCCATCATTGCTGCCTACGTTGATAGCTGTGGTGGTTCTGTTAGTCATATTTTATGCCATTTGGTATTTGTGTGTATCAACGTTGTTGGACGTGTGTAAATTATGCAGACAAAAGATGCTGTGAACAGGCTGAAACTGATGCAGACAGTTGCTAAGATACTGAGCAGTAGTAATGGTGCTTGGCAGCTGATCAGCTCACACAAGACACTTTGGCTTGGCTTTGTCACTCGGTATGAATACGTGGTTTGCTCTGGAGACCTTTGTACCTGTAGGAGTTAAGTTTTTATTCTACCTGTCGCTGCAGTGACACCATTGGATGGACAACAGGAAGTTTATCTGGCCTTACTTCGAGTAACCCCAAAAAATTGGTCGGTCAAGTAAACGTCGAAGTAGTATTCGTAGTAGTAGTAGTAGTAGTAGCTGTATCAGTAGCAGCAGCAACATTTTGATATTACTCACACTTTACAGATTGTGATTGCTACGTTTGTGATTTGTACATTAATTGTTACATTTTTAGCATTGCATACCGATCTAGTATTTTGCAGACAACAACTGCAACTGTAACTGTAAAAGTCTGCACTTGGCTATTGCGTGTAAGCTGACTGTCGGTCTGGTAGCTTATCAGCACATCTATAGTCAAGTCACACACACACACACACTCAACTGTTGTTTAACCGGCCCACTTTTCCAGAGTTACTCCAGGTTAGGCCGATCCCCCAAAGTGAACTTTTGGGAAATGCGGCAGTACTTTTTACATTCCAGATGCCCTTCCTGTCGCCCAACCAGCAGCATGACAGCGCTGAAGGATGGATTTGTGGTGAAGTACCCAGTACTGTTTTTTCCTGTTAGTAATTACGGATCGATGGATGTGTGGTGTTGGGCTGATATTTCAGTGCTGATGACTCAGAGTTGCAAATACGAAGGCTGTGTGTTGAAACATTCTGTGGTGTGATGTCCAGCTGCCCAGAGTTAGTTGTCGAGACCACGTCCTTTATCAGTATGTTCTTAGCATTTTCTACTTGATTTTGCAACTATATTGTCACTGTAGCAGCATAAATTAATGAATGGAAATGAACAATAATTGTTTTGCACGCTGTCAAAATTTAACTTATTTACTCTTTGGACAGTTTAGGTATATTTTGATTAATTATTTATTGTCATTTTAATAGATTAACAGAGTTAGAATTTCATTGTGATCTATGCAGCTGATGAAAGTATTCAGTAATTTGAAAAAAAATTGTTTGTTTGTACACGTAAATGAAGTGATAATTGATTAAAAATGATGATTCTGTAAAATTTTTGATTGTGATTAATTTAATGTTACCGTATTAACATGTTAAGTTGGCATACTGATTTTTGAAATTCTGAAGTGAACAACAAAAATTAAAGAATAAATAAATGTGAAGTACAAAAGTAGTGTATAAATTAACAAATAGCACATTGTTCATTGTTAACAAGCAAGGTTCCTTCGTCATTGGGGTCCTCAGCGCAGCTTTGGCAGCAACGGTCGGGTATTGTGAGATTCTTGTTAGTTCAGATTTGACAGTGCAGAGTCTCAGCTGTGCTGAAGAAATACAGTTTCTATACTGTCTGTTTTTATGAGCGCAACGTCATAACAGAAATGCCGAATGACATTTTATTGCAAATTACTTATGTCACTGGAGGTTGCCTGCTTCGTCGATGTCATGACGTTGATGCTCATGTGCGGCGCGATGCTGTTGTTGCTGTTATCAACATACTCAAGTCACCAGCGATTGATGCCTCCAGCATGTCAGCACTTGTCGACTGCGTTAAAGAACGACTTCGCGATGTTAAGGTAATCTGAATTAGGCCTAAGGTGGATGTCAAGTCTGAATGTAAATCTGTGTAACTGCACACTGGGTTTGAGCATCTGCTCCAGTGTTTCAGAAGAATTCCACCCCGCAGATAGTCACGTCTCAGCCCTTGAACACTGTGATTACAAGATAGATTGGTTATTCAGCAACTCAGTCCCATTGAAAATAGTTTGGCAACTGTGACTCGTGAGATAAATATATTCCTTTATTTTGCTCTCAGCTGTTTGTTTACTGTTATTTGAAAATGTGGTACCGTAGTTGAATGAGTTGGTTAACCTGCTCATTTTTGAGTTGTTACAAAGAATGCTGTGGTCTGTTGCTAAAGCCAATCGTGCGTGAGGCGGTGCTGTATGGCTTGGGTGAGCTGTATTTCACATACTCACATCGCAGTGGAGTCACATGGATTGCCAACCAGTGTCTACACATGTATTTTAGCCATACAGTGGAAGATCGGTTTGTTCCATTCTTGACCTGTCATTTGTACAGCTGTTGTGCAGCGTATGTTGTGACTGGCTTAATTCAGTGTGACAGCCATATTTTATGTGATCGGTTATATTTGTTATGACAGAAATAATCGTTAAGTGCTTGGATGCAGTTGATTGGATGACAGGAAGGTCATCCAGCCTGTAAAAAAGTCCTGCTCTAACAGTTCCCAAATGTTCATTTTCGGGGGTCGAGCCTAGTCTTGAGTAACTGGGGTATAAATTGGTCAGTTAAACAAAAATTGAAACTGTCTGAAATAAGCCGAACATGGTGTCGTCTTCCTGCCATTTTGATATGTTTGTCAATGTTTTGCTGACTACAAAGCAGAGTACATTAAATTTGTATAGTTATATATATTTTTTGGAATTTAGTTGTTTATATTTCTTTGGTTTTACTTACTGTTGTGTAATTGTTTAAGGGAGTATAAGTGTTAATACTTAACCTTGTCGTTGGGATTCAAAATTGTTAGTTATAATAAAATTAATGATGACTTTGTAGTTTAATAATAAAAATTAGTACTGAAAATATTTTTAAAGACCTTTAGATCTTTTTACCTGTGTAATGGTTTTTTCTTAAATTTTGTATAAACGAGTATGTCTTGTACAACACTATTTTTTAATTATATGAGCAGCTGCAGTGCATGTACCGTCTTCAGTTTGAATTTGATGCACAGTTAATTTTTAACGATGTTTACATTGTAGACGACCTGGTCATTCTTTGTGATGCAGTAAACTCAGAATGAATACCAGTATGCTACCTGTAGGTTATGTTACTTTCATAACACGTGTGAATGATGTATCTGTGCATATAGCATTGCAGTGGAGCAGGTTTTCAGCCAGTTTCTAGTTCCACTCATGTTGTGTTGTGACGATCGCATGAAACAGCTGTGCTCACTTTATTCCGCTGTTGATGATCACTCTAAAAAGTGAGTACTTACTTTGTGTACTTTTTATCACTGTGCAAAGTTACATATCTTTGTTCATTGTTTATTAGTTGCTATTTGGCACTAAACACCTTGTCACCAGTATATATCTAGTGCATGAATGCCAGCTGGTTGGTTATGCCAGTCACTGAATAGGATTGTCTCACTGTGTTACATGTAAACAAATATGTGTGACAGATTCTTCTTTGTCAGCAGTCCACAAACTTGGAATGCTTTGTCATTTTTCTGAATTCAGTTGACAGTACTCACATACTCACATTAAGTGCATTCTTTTGATCATGGGTGTGATGTACTTCTGCTATTGTTGCCTTGTAAAAATGCTCATAGTAATAACAGCAACAACAATAACCATGCTTCTGCATGAGGGGGTATCTATTCTATTATCTCTCAAATGCTTTCTCATATGTTTTTTAACTTAAGCTTCTTAGTATTTTTTAGCATTTTATGCTACATAATGCAGTTAAAGAACATTGTTATTAATCCACATTTGAGTTAGCAGTGGAGTTAAGCAAAAATGACCATGTATTCCAATTTTCTTAAGCAGTTTTACTGATGGACTGTTGTTGTAGCCTGACACTGTATGCATTTATGTATTTTCCTGTAGATGTATTGAGGAAATATTCAGAACGCAGAGAACACTTTGCGATCTTCTACGTCCATCACTGGAGATTCTGTGCGTACGGACATCAGTAGACACAGGCCCTCGTGACTCGAATTATCAAGATCACATGATGAAGAAAAAGTTGAATGTCAAGCCGAGTCTTATTACACAAAATCTTGACTCTGTTAGACATGGATTGGACACTGAGTCGGCACAGTTAGCATCACGTAAACTGAAGCAGTTAACAAGTACGTTTGGTATTTGTGAATATTGCTTTACTAGCGAAGTGAAATTAAAGGTAAACTAACTGCTGCATAGTGATGGATCTTGCAGAGCATTTTAGTCTTCTTGGGACTTTTGTAAGTCACTGCTTTTCTCTCCGAGTAATTTAGTCTAATCTTGGTGCAGTCATCAAGGTTACGAATGTACTGTGCTACGTCTTTTTTCTAAACTTTATGATGTGTATAGTTGCATCATTTTGTCTGATTCTTGTGTTATTGAAATTATGACGTGAGTAAAAGTTGCCATTTTGTTCGCTAGGATATTTACCTGGTGTGAAGTCTTCAAGTGAGGATGCAGTGCATGGGGGGCTGTTGAACATTCTTGAGAAAGCTTATACAGATGACTCACTACTTGTTGCTCTTCTTCAGTTGACACAGCCTGGCTGCAGCAGCTCTGACGCACAGTCTTGCCTAGTATGTATTCGATGAATGCTGTTGAATTGTAGCTAACTGGCATGTTTCATGTGGCTTTGAAGTGTTGTCTGCAATGTTATGAATTTGATTTTGGAAACTCCAGTTGTCATTTAAAAATTTGATTTGAGAATACTTTAAACATTCACTAAATGATGCTGTTTTACCATACCTTTTCAAGTAGACTTCATAACACACGACTTCCCAGTTTATATAATGAGCTTGTTACAAAAATTAATCTGTATTAGTGTTGTAGTTCTCGACTGTTCTGCTTAGGCGGCTCGGTGGTGTAGTGGTTAGGGCGTCGGACTTGTGATTGAGAGATCGCGAGTTCGACTCCCGGCCGGTGCATTGCCGGGTAGCCTAGGTCAACTCAGCCTTCCATCCCTCCGGGGTAGATAAATCAAGTACCTGCTTACTGGCTGAGGTTAAGGCGGGCGCGTTCACTTGTGAAGGGTGGCAGGTAACACTGTGATCCCATGTGGCTGGTGACGCCCCATAGCTCTGTAATGGGACTCGTCTCATGAACAGCTATATGCTCCTTTAACCTTTAATGTTATGTAGCTTCGGTAATCACTGACATTATGCAAACCCTGCTGTAGGACCTGGTGCAGAAGAAACTGGCAAAGTCAGCAGCAGTATGTACTTTGATCAGTCGTATGGCTCCAGTTCTTATAGATTCTAGTGCTGTTGTCAACCTGTTTGGCATTGCACTGTCAGAGCAGAAGGCTGATCATCAGGCTCATGTGCTCGAGCTACTGGTGGTATGTTATTCAATGCTTCTTTTTATGCCTCTGCCACTGATAGATGCAGCGTAAGCGTTGTTTCTGGGTTGTCCATCAGTGTGTGCTTACGTCCATCCATGCATCCAGGTGTGCATCCTGTTAGCATGATGTCTTACAAACCAGTGAACGCAATTTCACCGAACTTTGGTTGTTAGTGTAGTTGAGGTGACTGGTTAGGTTCTGAAGGTCGAGGGGTCAAGGTCAAGTTCACTACAAGGTCAGATATTTGAGCAAATTATTGCGGCGGGTGAAAGCCATCTACATTGACGCTTGGGCGTCAGAGTGTCACGTGTAGCAAAATTAACAGGTCCAAATAGACAGCAGTGTTGACTGTTTGTTGTGTTGTTTGACCTGTGGCTTTGCATTCTGCTAACTTTTGACTTAGATTTACAGGCCATAAAGAAATAAACATATTAGTCTACAAGAACGTACAGCATCCAGTCACTGCAGGTTTCGAATTGTATGATACTTGTTATGTTTTTGGTTCTGTTTATATTTGAGCCGGCCTTGGTACCGGTAGCTTAATTGCTTCTAACTCTCATAGCACAAAGCAGCAAAAATTACACGAGCTTTGACGTGAAAATTAAATGTTTTTTATTTATATTGCTTTGAACAAGTTGTTTGCCAAATAGTGGTTGTCAACATTATTCTCGAATCAAAAACATTGAATTCTTTTCATGTGTGAAGTGTTTTGCGTAGAACAAACGAGCTAAAAACTACTTTCATATGCCTGTGTTAAATGTAGGCTAAAGAACTGCGTAGTAATCAAACAGAAGGTAATTGATGACGTGTTACAACAGTTAATTAGTTTATCAATCAGTAACATTTGAGTAACTTACTAACATTTACTAAAGACGACTGTTTTGATTGCTTTTGTTATTCTGGTGATTGTGAATGTAACATTTGTCTCGGTGTCTTTTATGCATTTACAGGTGTTGTCCAAGTATTACAGCGCATGTTTTTGTCAGGACCAAGTGTTTATTCCATTGACAGATTTGGTTCATACAAATAAACGTGAGTTCGGCAGTTTATTGGCGCACCATTTAATGTGTATTACGTCTCTATTTTTTACAGGGCGTCAGCGTAGCTGCAAGCCCTGTACTAGCTACGATTGGCAAGCCGTCTATCTGTCCGTCCGTCTGTCTGTCACACGCTGGCACTGAGTGAAAACGACACGAGCTAGGATTGCGAAATCTTCAACGACGGATAGCCCAAGGACTCTAGTTTTCGGGATAAAAAATTCATCCAGAAATTCGAAAGGGTTCACCCCGAGCGAGGGCGTTAAATGAGAGTGGGGTAGGGATAATTCGCAATTTTCAGCCAGTAACTCGCCGTATCTCAGAAACGGTGCAAGATAGACTAAAGTTACTGAGCTTCTTGTCTATAATTGGGGATTGCCGTATTTTCTTTATTGTAAGATGCATCTAAATATGAGCCACGTCCCTCTTATAATCAGCTGTTGCCCGTGCTGCATGTAGTATGCCTGCTCCTTTTGAGGCAGGGAAGACAGCGAGAATGTAATGTTGGTGAGGATGCTTGTACAAGACAGCAGGGATCTGGTCTCAAGTCCATGTCTGTGAGACAAAAAATTGTCATCTTGGTCTTGTCTTGGTCTTGAAGAGCTTGGTCTTGGTCCTGGTCTCGGTCTCGCACTCTTGATCTTAATCTTGTCTTGAAATTTTGTCATTGTAAAGTAAATTGCAAGAGTCAAGCACTTCTCTGAACCACTAAGTAACATGCGGATTCTACTTCCAAATGCCATTACTGCGTGTGCGTCGTTTAATGACGGTATTGGTAAGGTATGGAATCGTAAGTTATTACAGTTTCTTGATTTTGGTTTCTTGGTCTCAAGCTCTGTAGTCTTGATCTTGGTCTTGTCTTGAGGTTTTGGTTTTTATATGTCACTGCATGACAATAGTGTCAGTGTTAACATCAGCCATCAAATACGATTGAAGACCAGAATCTCTTCGTATGTAGACTAAGACAACTGCTTGTGTTGGACTGTGAACAATGACAAAGTTGACGATGATGGCATTTTCTACATTGATTACATGTTATCAATCACCAGCTGTGAACGTCAATGACATGGTAAATGACGACGACAGTTAATAATTATATATTAATACGTGCTCTCTCTCTTTCCACTGTTGTTTAACTGGTCTACTTTTTCACAGTTACTCCAGGTTCGGCTGATCCCAAAAAGTAACCTTTTTGGGAATTATTGGAGCAGAACGTTTTAGAGGACAGATGCACTTCATGTTGCTAAACCAACAGTGTTAAAGCAGTGAAGGAACAATTGTTAATACATACTAGTGACCAACAATGAATATTTAGAAATTTTTACATAATATAAGCCATGTGTCTAAAATGTAGTTTTCGAATGCTGTGTTAGTGATGTATACAATATGCATAGACAGTGTGTATTTTTTGTGCCTGACATTTTTAGCAAATGTGGTTCGCAGTGCTCTGCGAATCCTCATCAGTTTTGGTGACAAATTGTTGAGCAAGCAGAATACTCCACATAGGTAATTATATCTCACAGTTGCATGTTAAAGTGTACTTGTTTAACATGCTGCAGTGTATTTTGACTGGTGGAAATGCGAGTACTTCTAACTCCGAGAATTCTGTAGCCATCCGTCACAGATATTTTCAGACCAGTTGCATGTGTACAGTTTCACATGTTGGGTAGCATGATTTTGTGATGGATCTGTGCACATACCTGTGTATGCTGTTATTAGTTGCGTAATTTAACTGGTTAATTTTGTAGTTTGTATAGCGCAAGTTACTTGGTTTATATTAACAACATAATATAGTCATTAGGGACACAAGAAATTCGTTTTGGATGACAAACGAACGAAATCGCGAAATTTAGCATTTTGGACAAAAAAAACGAAATTCACAATTTTGGACGAAATTTGGACGAAAACGGCCAACTTATCGCCGAACCTAACGCCATCTGTGATCGAGGTACGTCGAAAAGGGGTATGACTAAATACCGCGTCGACCGCATTTTACCGGCGCGTACGCGGGACCGCTCGCGAAAC
>Ga0209679_1001472_pt1 | contig 10172 bp, 9 predicted proteins | sample WorMetHEROISLAND_4_FD_187408 | JGI IMG/M metagenome (GOLD analysis project Ga0209679, IMG submission 187408) | Marine gutless worms symbiont microbial communities from Max Planck institute for Marine Microbiology, Germany - Olavius sp. 2 HERON... ...
TAAAGAACTACTTATTACAGCATTTAAAGTAGTATTTTTTTATTTTTTGCACCTTGTTATGTTGTTACCCTTGCACGTGCACTCTTATTGTAAATTCTATCTGCGTTTCTGTATTTTAGCATGTTAATAACTATTGGTTTTGATTGTCATAGGCTGCCAGCATTGATGGGCTTATGCTTCTCTGGCAGCCTGCCAATGTATTTTGTGTTGTTTACTATTATTGTTTCATTGTTTGACTTGGCAAATAAATCCTCTCTCTCTCTCCTGGCAAAGTCGATATCAGAAAATTTTGGTTCAATAACTGCCCCCCTCCCGACAACAAATCCTGGCTATGCAGCTGACGTTGGTTTTGTGAGAGCGAGTTGCAGAATTACGTACATTTACACACACACACACACACACACACATGCAAATAACCAATTTATTGGTCAGTAAGCTAAGTTGACGTGGCGTAGTTGGTGTTGATGGTCTAGCGTCAAAGCACAGACGATTATCGAGTTCCGGTTTATTCAGTTTTGGGCCACAAATGTATATGGTATATCTACTGACACTTGATCCGAGACTACCGCCCATGAGGGAAAGTAATTTATTGACTAGATAATTACCTTTGCCGTCGGTTAGTGAGTGGAGAAGGTATTGTGACGCCGAGTGTCATGCTGTCGCACTGTGTGTGTGTCTGCCCACCGAGCCACGACTATACGGCATTAGTCTCGTCGGCTAAGGTGATGTGCTGTATTCAGTACTGTCTAGTTACAATTTTAATGACATATTTGATGTAGGTTAGAATGAGTGAGAACTGAGAAGGTGTGTAAATGACGTGTTTCAGCGAGACAGAGATGACGGTCAGGGCCAGGTGGACATGTTCAGCGACATCGGCGAATGGTCGAACGACCTGGCGAATGGCATGATGACGCTGGAACAAGAGATGGCCGCTTTCGGTGAGAAGATGCCGGAGCCGAGATACCGACATGGCGGGAAAGAGAACGAGCGGCCAGACAGTGACAACGATGACGACGACTGAATGCCGCTGTGGTTTACATCTTTCACGCGGCGTCTTGTGCAGTGGACTCCGTATCACTTTACTTTCAGTGCCGTGTCTGTGAAGGAGGGCGTCCAAAAAAACCCTGCTAGAGTAATGCCAAATGTTTTTACAGAGACTTTGGGGGAGTCGGCCTAACCTCTGGTGCTCGCAGACCGAGCTATGTCTACCGGTAGAGCTAAGAGAGATGACAGCTAGCAGCGCCTTGCTGGACCCGCGGTGCACGCGCAGTTACAGGAGTCACAGAGCTAGCAGGGGTCGCTTACAACCAGAAGTATGCTTGTAAGAGTGTAAAAGGACAAGGCAAGGGAGACGATCTTATTGAGGCCGAAAAGTCCTAAAGGCGGCACTGGCATTTCTAGTCATCGTTGCCAAAAGCAGTAATGCTGGCGAGTATTGTGATATTGTCACTATTTTCAGTCATAAATAAGACTTCATTTTAACTAAAAGTCGAGCTGCAAGATGCCGCTGGTCTCGAGGTGGACTAACTGGAATGTTAATCATTATGTATGGATTTCAGTGCTCAGAGTTTCGTCACCGTACTGTTATTACCAGACTCTCCGTCATTTCTGCTTACCCTAAATTCCATTTACAGGAAAGCTGTTTAGCACATGTTCTGGTATCAGTGCCAGTGGCCAGTGACATTGCACATTGCACAGTGATGAAAGACATACTTACTGCCTTACTGCAACATTTGATGTCACTCTAATCCTTAGCTTATTGTAACTCCCAATAAGACTTCGGTTTCTAGCTTCAGGCCATGGCCAAGGTCAAGGACTTGGGTGGCAAGGCCAAGGCTATGGGCCGCATTGTTAATATCACTGGTTTAATGATGGAGTTGCGTATCACAAGAAGTGAGGTGAACAGGACCGAAATCTCGAACAAGATTTTGTTTGAGAAGAAAACCGAAACTATGGAACTTGTAACCAAGACTAACCAGTAACCACTAACACCAAAGGTCTGGGACTGCATAATAAGCATAATAAATGCACTTTTTATTGCTGAAGATTGTTAGCTGTAAGTGAGTAAATCCCAACATCCTGCAGCCATTAAGTTTGGAATGTTATATGACAGTCACGTCAATAAACTTGCAGTGATGAAACTTCAAAACTAGTGCAAGATTTACCACGCTGCGGCCGGCGACAGACGAAGGCAGAGCACAGCGTGTGAGACCAAGACCATAGATATCAAGACCCAGCTATTCAACACCGAGATCAAATGCTGCATTTTTCGGTGTTGAGACCAAGACCATGGTCACGTGACCATATCACTTATTACAGGGATACAGACACTTGCTAAGTACAGGCAAAACTGTTGCATATCTCATTGTCTGGTATTGTGTTCTATATTTGTAACAGCGTTTTCTGTTTGTAGTAAATATTGTATTGCTGTTGAAAACTGTTTCTAGATATTATCGTGCGAATGTCCAGTGCATAATTTTATGATAATACTCTGTTTACTTATTTCGCATTAAATCTGCTGTCTGGTTGAATAAATTTGTTTATTCTTTTTTTATAAGCTAAATTCAGTAAATAAATTATATATGTTGTCATCATTTGGCTTGACTTGTGAAGTTGTGATTTATTGCCCTTGCGACAATGACGTTGTCACCTCTCCGCTCCACTGCGTGCTTGTAGTCCATATGGTGTATAGTGTTTCTCCGCTGCAGCGTGTGCTGTTCAAAGCGAGTTGTGAAGCCTCGTACGTCGTAATGCGGCTAACGCACGTCTCTATACCGTCATCGGGTATTGTCCAGCCGTTTCTTCTTCGCTCTTAGTCTTCCTCTATGATGATGACCATGCGTAATTCCATGCAGAAGCACATTTTATGGGTATCTCATTCCACATGGCCAAAGTACTATTTACAAATAACAGGGCTCTTGCGGGTCCTTGAAAGTCCTTGAAAGTCCTTGAATTTTTTCTCCAGATTTTCAAGGCCTGGAAAGTCCTTGAAAACAGACATGGTCCTTGAAAGTCATTGAATCTGTGTCTGAAGGTCATTGAAAATGCTTGAATTTGATTTTCTAAAATGCCGTGACCAAACAAGTGATTTTCAGAATCAGTGTAACCATCCTATTACATTATTTCAGTAACAACTATTGATGCATTTGGTAAATTTTTCTGATAATTCCAGTTTTTGATTAATGCTTGCAGGTGTTAAATTGTCAAATGTCAACTGAACCTGCTTATATATGCTTATAAAAGTGCCGGTTTGATTTAATTTAGTTCTCCTTATATATCCTCCGTATGGTCCTTGAAAGTCCTTGAAAAGTCCTTGAATTTGATTTTGACAAATGGGCAAGAACCCTGAAATAAGGAATAAAATGACATTTAGACTGCTATTTTGGATAAGATATCCTACCTAGCATACATAGCGTCATGTTGTGTGTGCACTGCTGTTCAACTGTTAAGCTAAGGTATGCAGTCGTTAGTTGAAGCACTCACATAGACACGGAAATGACTACAGTTGATCTGTTAAACGACATAATGGCTTGAAATTAAAACGGTATAAAATTGGAGATGAGTGAGCGTCATGTGTCTAGTTTCTTCGAGAATCAAAGTAAGTAAGCAAGTGAGGATATTATAGTGCACCCAAAAGCTAGCTGAACTAGCTTAATCTGGGCACTTTACCTAGTTGACAACGCCAAAGAGTACTAAAACATGCCGATTCATTTACCAAGTAATCAGTCTGTGGGAGAGGGGGGACTAAGGAGGAAAAGACTAGGAAAAGAGATAGGTCTTGAGCCGAGAATGGAACGTACCATGAGACAGGTTGACAGCAGGTTCAGGGTTAGAGCCTGAGGACATGGGAACTGAGAGATGAACCAGACTGATAAGGGACCCGAAGGGAATGAAGAAGTTTGTTCCACAACTGAAGTGCAGTATGCCAAAAAGAACATGCCAAAAAGAACGGTTAGTTATCCGGTATATTAATTCAGTCACTTGCTAAATTCTGTGCTCCGTATTGCACTTTTTGCTGAATATACTTAACATCGTTAAAAATAGCGAATCAAGTAGAATGCATTAAATAAATGCAGTAAAATTGCAGTCACTATTCGACCGGCCTTATTTTATTTCTATGGGCCCTAGTCCCCCTACACTATTCGGTTCTAGTCAGTAGTCACTAAGACTGTTCCGAGTACTCAAGTAGCTCGAGCTTACTCGAGCTCAAAATAGCTCAAGCTTTATTTTTGAGCAAATTGAGCTTGAGTACTCGATAATTTTTTTTGCAAATGCCAAACAGCCATAAAAACTGGCAAACCTCTTGCCCACAAACCTCACACAATTACAGGACAAATTTGGTCTTGCCTGGGACGATGCAAATCAATTCCGGGACTGTCCCGGCCATACCGTCGGGTACCCGGGTAACGACTATAACGAATTAGCCAAGTGACTCTTGCTTTTTGGCGCCGGATATAAATATTCTTACTTACTTACTTACTCTGCCGAGTACTCGATAAGATACTCGACAGAGTACTCAAGCAGTAAAAAGCTCGATTCGCACACTCCTAGAGATGATTTATTTATTAAAGTTTAAATATTCTATGAACCTAGTTTTGTTTACATTGTTGTCTTGTACACATGTGATTTATTTATTGTGCCTGTAAAATAACTTCTGAGATGGAAGAAAACAGTAGAACAGTATGCGTTGCCGCCAGAGGTGGTGGAAGTTTGATAAAGTGTAAACCTGTGTTTTCTCCGGACGCAAGGTAAACATTCACGCGTGAGCGATAAAGTAGTGTATTCCATAAAATGTAGTCGCTTATAAGTAAGTAAGTAAGTAAGTAAGTAAGTAAGTAAGTGTATTTATTGACATCTGACAAACGCAAATGTTTACAATGTATCAAACAACATACGAACAATAAAGCAACGTCTAGTAGAACTAAAATTATAAGAAACCAACTGATAAGAATGTCCTCTATGCCTAAGATTATGTCCAGTGTCACGTTTACTAGGCAACAGATTGTTTTAGTTGTTATTTATTTAGTTCGTACATTGCACAGTTTAGTGCATTTACTGCACTTAATACCAGTGTAGCTAAATGCTGCTCCGGCTCCTACGGAGCTGCTCCGGCTACTCCTGTCTTCAATTAACTTTGTATTACGATATTCCCAGTTATTCAGTTATCACATCTTAACCGCCTGACCAGTTTCATTTCTGCTTCGTCCGCGAGAGAAGTGCTGCGGGCTGCTCCGGCTGCGCCAGTTTGCAATTGACTTTGCATTATGATATTCCCACTTATTCAGTTATAACTCATAACATCTTAACTGCTGGAGCAGCCAGAGCAGTGCTGAGGGCTGGTTTGGGCCCTCGACAGCACTGCTGCGGCGGCCGGAGCAGCCGGAGCAGTAATTAGCTACACCCCTTAATGTCAGATGCGGACAAAATGACGTATTTTATCAGTTAATAGTCATTGGTTAGTGAAATATAGTGATATTCATCTATGTTGCTTATCATAGGTTTCTGATATGTGGGAGTGGCAGTACAGTCAATGTCTACTGTGTCACCAGCGATTCGTGTACGCGATCATTGCGATCTCACAGAGATACAGTTACTAGTGTTATCATTAATCCAAACAATCAGTTTCAGGTGAGTGGTTAATGTGATTATATAGTTACTTAATATTGATATATTTTATTTTAATTAATACTTATATATTAGTAACTGATAATGTCTTTTCCGATAGTGTTGTGACCAACACCCTTTTGATGTTCTGAGTTTACAGTGCCATTTACACATGTGTTGACTCACTCACCTACTTAGCTTCCATATTGTCAAGACTGACTGTGCTGTGAAAGAGTGGTACTTGCTATGGCATTCTGTCTGTCTTTCTGTCACACTTATTACCTTATTAAAAGGCTTAACATGTTGTTGGACATTTTTCTTCATCTGTTAGTCGCGTCATTCTCACTCGCAATTATCCTGGAAGCAGTGCCTTTTTAGTGACCTTGCGGCACCCGAAGGTATTAGTTGTTGCTCTTGCCTTGCATTTGTATAGTCTTATAAATGTACTTTTATATTGTGGTTCCTGTAACTGCGGTGATGTGGAGCCCAAAACATGATGCTGCCTTGAAGTTGGTTCTGGCAGTCGACTCCCAGTTACTGGACTACCCCAGGCTTTACCCTGCCATGATGATAGTAAGCTCCATTGAATCTCTTCTAAACAGTGCAAGGACCCTGTGGTGTCTCCCAAAAGACATTTCTTTTATCCTGCACTGACGAGCATGGAGAGATCCAAACAACACCTCACGTCGTCAACTGATGAAACTGAATGGTGGATTACTGCGACTACATGCTGGTACATGGTTGACGACATTTGGCACGTAATGCATACGACAACAACAGCAGCTGGAGATGGTCACAGAGTAGACTGTTGATGATGCTTTGACTGTCACCAGCAGTTGCAAGTGGTTGAGGATGATAACCGGTATATTGAGTTACCATTACTTAACTTGCAGCAGTACGGTATTACCGTACCTGCTAAACATCGAGAACTGTGCATTCTCACCACAAAACACAAGAAGTAGAAATTAGTTACAGTATTTACAGTAGCTGTGCAACTTCACTAATGTATTGTTAATTAATGTTGTTTCGGTTATGTCATTGAAATGAGTTTGTCCTATCATTGCTATATATGTACTTATTGCAGGTATTATCCAGTTCTCTGGACACGAAAGTCATACTGTGGGATTATGTGGATGGAGTCTTGCTGCACAAGTTTGAGCTCAGCTATCCTATATGTTTTATGTTTCATTGTGGCCAAAATGCAACTCTCTTCTATGGTGTTCTGCAAATTGATGCAGACTCAAAGAGTACGTGGCATGCATATCGTAGTTTTTGGACCCCGAATTGCTTAAGAATCAGATAAATATGAAATATATTTATTCTCTCTATAATCTTTTAGTGAAATATTTTAATTTTTGAATTTTGGCTTCAGACTTCAAGTTCTTTTATTCTTGTTTAAAACAGCATAATTTAATGTGGCAAAAATAAATATTAGATCAAAAACGGCATATTTAGTAACGAAAACAAAACTGGATTGCATAGATGTGGTATGGAACATTGGATCTGTATATAGTGGTACAAGAGACTGAAGAGAGCAGAATTTAGTTAGCAAACCAGGCACATTTATTAGAATGACAGCAGTTAAAAACTACAATGCGTGGTACTGCCCAGGCTAATGGCCACCCGTTGCGCCACCTAGCAAATGCTACTGACTAGTGCCCATCCCCAATGCGCCCTGATTCTCCTGTGAGACTTTGGCGCTATATAAATCACTTACTTACTTGCTTACTTACTTGTTAATGTAGTCCTCTGAACTATCGCCAGTGGGTGGGTCAAAACTCCGGTCCTATTTTTGCCATTTGTGAACCAAAGTACACCGAATTAAGTTTGCCCGTCTGGGAGTGTCCGTAGTTTGCAACGCCATTTTCCGATTGATGATGTCTTGTTGTGTTCCGGAGATATTCACGATCAAATCGCGAAGTTGCTAAAATTTTGATGTTTTTGGGCCGCCGTATTTCGGGGGAGGGACCTCCCAAATTTCTGACCGAAGTTTATAAGTTTGTGTCACCGTCGAACATGTGGCAAAGTTTGTTGACAATCGGCCAAACGACCTCGGAGATTACGCGGCGAAAAAAGGAGTAAGATCTAAACTACAGCAGTAAAATATAATAACTGATAAAAATAAATAGCAGTAATGAACAACTGGTTCTCAGATGGTGATCACTGTATTCCAGCTTGTCATGTTCAAAGAGCTTAGCTTGGATTGTCACTGCACTTACTGTGTATTTATCACATTAAAATTCTCAGTGCACTCTTGGACAATTTTGATTGTGTTTTTCTATGTTGTCGACTGTAATCGTGTTGTAGACACTTTAATTGGTGGTAATAAGTAAAGGATGGGTGCTTAACATCTTTAATTTCTCTGAATGTTTTCAACTGTTTTCTGGTTTCACTACCACAGTTCATTATGTATTCTTTTGCAGATGCATCCTTGGTTTCCTTCAGTTTGGAGAAGGCATTTAAACGCAAATCTGTCCAGGTTGAGTTTCTATTGCGAGGTATTCATACTGATGCACAACATTCAGCATTGGGATGCAAGGTATGAGAGAGTCCTGTTTTTAGTCATGCTAATGAAACTGTGAAATATTTGATATTCAGTTGTTAGTGTTACTAATGTCTGCGTTTCATGTTACCATATCCGTTTACAAGTATCTCAGTGTGAGCGTTGATCTGCTTATTTTCGCTGGTGTTTTAGGGATCTTATGTGGCATATGTGAAATCAAAGAAAAAAGTTGGAATATTTATGCCAAAGGAGAAGAAACATTATGAGTAAGAATAAATCAATATTGATTTTGTGCTGCCGAATAGTTTTCAATTCTGATAATTAATATGCATTTAATGTTAACTGATACGGATTAAAATAATAAACCCGACAGTCCAAAGCCTTAGTTAAAAGCCTTACGTTGTCATCTGTGTCAGTTTGCTCAGCCATGCACACCGTCCAGAAATCTCCCATCATTAAACCAGAACATGCTAGTGGTAAACCATGCCCACTCTGCTTTTGCCGAACGATATTTCGGACATACTTCCACTACTGCTTGTAACAGTCTACCTGCCAAGTGCCGAAACTGTCTTGTACTTACTGTTGAGACGTTCAGAAAACATCTTAAAATATATTTGTTCGAAACTGTCTTTATCACTACCGCCTAGTGACCGTTTGCGTCTACAAATAGGACTACCTACACATGGTGTGTTTTAAGTTTTAATTGATTTATTGATTGATTGACTGATATTTTCTCGTTGTCGGCAGACTGAAGTTGGGAACGTATGTGATGTGTTTGGCGTGCCATCCTGTTAACTATATCTTAGCAGCTGGATGCAAAGAAGGAGTGATCTATCTCTGGTACGATTTACATATTTTGCAGCTTTTTATACTTTACAGCACTTTTATCATGGCCGCCCACCAGGTATTGCTGGCCACCGGCCATTATGTTTCGCTGCTGTCATTTCGATCTTCTTTAGTTTTCTTCTTTTCGCCGCCTAATCTCCGAGGTCACTTGGCCGATCGTCACCAAACTTTGCCAAATGGTCGTTGGTGACACAGGTTTATAAAATACGGTCAGAAATTTGGCGGCCCAAAAACATCAAATTTTGCACGATTTCGCACAACTTCGCGACTTGATCGTGAATATCTCTGGACTGCAACAAGACGTAGTCATTCGGAAAATGGTGTTGCAAACTACGGACACTCCCGCACAGGCAAACGTAATTCGGTGTACTTTGGTCCACAGATGGCTTAAAATAGGACTGGAGTGCCGACCCACCCACCGACCACAGTTCAGACGACTGGCATTAACAAGTCAGTAGCATTTGATAGCTGGTGACACTGACCCACCCAACGGCCGGCCGTCACGCTGGGCATTGCCACGCTTTCTAGTTTTGCTTCAGTTAGCCATGTTTAGCTATAGTTTAAAAAAGTGTTTTGCCAGCAACCTCAATTGCAGTTATATCTGTGATTTGTCTGGGCAGATCTTCTGAGTAATCAAATGTATCCTAACATAACTTATATGCACATACTTTGTTTATTTAAAATGGTAATTGACATGGGACACTTCAGGACAGCATTTTGTTGAGAACTATGTGTAAGTGGAGCATCAATGTGCTAGTGAAAGTATTTGGCGATGTTATGAAATTTGGTATCTAGCTCTTTCTTGGACCACTTGGTATTCTTAGTAAGTAAAGTTATTTCTGTGGTTTTTGCACGCGACAGCATATATGCTAAGCGCGCATATGCTATCGCAATTCCGTCCGTCTGTCTGTCCGTCCATCACACGGGTGGATCAGTCAAAAACGGCTGAAGTTAGGATCATGCAATTTTCACCACACAGTAGCCCTATCCCTCTAGTTTTTGTACGCTAAGTTTCATCCGGAAATTCTGACGGGTTCCCTCTGAACGGGGGCGTCAAACAAGGGTGGGGTAGGAAAAATTCGCATTTTTCAGCCAATAACTCTCCGTATCTCAGAAACGGTGCAAGGTAGGACCAAAGTTACTATTAATGACTAATAGGAAGTCGCATACGCCCTTTCGATTGGTGCCAAAATCAACGACCTTGGATGACCTTGAACGG
>Ga0209679_1001473_pt1 | contig 10168 bp, 7 predicted proteins | sample WorMetHEROISLAND_4_FD_187408 | JGI IMG/M metagenome (GOLD analysis project Ga0209679, IMG submission 187408) | Marine gutless worms symbiont microbial communities from Max Planck institute for Marine Microbiology, Germany - Olavius sp. 2 HERON... ...
GGAGTGGAACAGTGTGCTTTTTGCGCTGTGATCGCCAGATATTACAAACAAATAAAACAAACAAACATTCAGAAAACGACGAAAGACAGTTTTGTTGGCACTACAGTATAGTAGCACATGTGTAACCTAGTGACCTCGTGTTTTACAAATGTATAATATCTTACGACACCTCAGAAAATATCTGCATATTCCAATTAGTTTGATATTTCAAAATGAATAGCGTCAACAGTCAGTGCAGTTGTATTACTTGAAAGTGGTAATTACCATCGCCGTCGCTTAGAGAGTGGAGAAGGTATTGTGTCGCTCGGCGTTCTGTCACGCTGTAACGGTGTGTATGTGTGTGTGTCCGCCACCGCCACTCCGCCGCATTAGTCTCGGTAGCGAAGGTAATGCGCTGTATCCACTATCCAGTGTTTTCTAGTTGTCTTCTGTGCATGTTTCATTCTGTGAATCTGTACTAGTAGCTATTTGACCTCATTGGCTATTCATTCGGTGAATGTTTGAAGTCTGCTTCTGCATCATCTGATAAAAACGTGGCTGAATTGTGTCACTTTGTGTGACGTGTGTTGTTAGGCGTGGACAAGTGTCGCCGCTCTAGCGAAATAATGGTGACTTACAACCCATCTTTTACTTCCTATGCCTGCCCTTCGTCATCAGCCGCTGCTGCTGGCACTGCTGGAAGTTCGTTGGTGAGCACTGAGAGCAGCTTGGCATCTCCAGCTAGCTCTAGGAGCAGCTTCAGTCCGCAGAGCATCTGCAGACCGATTCCAATACCTCACACATCGTCACGTGATGGCCAACAAGCTCCGCCTCCACTTCATCCGCCACATTCAGTTACCGGTTTGTGCTGCTGTCAGTGCCAAACTCCACTACACGGACACCGGCTACGGACATGTTGTACAACACCACCAACGGACAAACATTTGCCGCATCCCAACATCTTGACATGTCCAGCTGTTGGGCTCTGGCATTGCGATGCGGCAAATTTGTTGTATAACAAGTTGTAGAATTGCTGTGAGCTTATCCGTTGGTGGTGTTATATACAACATGTCCGTAGCCGGTGTCCGTGTAGTGGAGTTTGAGCCTTAAGCGTTCTGCATTGCAGCGTTGTTCCACTGAATGTAAGATAGTCAGGGAGAGTGATTAGAGTGTTAACATGTGCTGATGGTTAATGACGCTTGCCTCTCTGTAGTTCAGCTATAGACAACAATAAATTGTCGTTAGTGATGCCGCTGATTTTAATTGTTTGCGAATGAAATTTATTCTCACGCAAGTCAAGCTGTCTTCGTATGAACAGTAATATCACCCAACGCATCACGCTGACGTTTAATTATCCAGTAGCGTTGAATCACCCACTACTGCAGTTAGCCTTCACTCAGTATTTGGCAGAAAACCATTGAGAGAAATTGTCTGGTTGACTTTAATTGCAAAAAGCGACATAGTAGAGGCATACATTACTATTCTGGCCGCCGTGGTCGGTTGTCTGTTGCAGTAGCAGCATCAAGCCATGCTGCTGCCTGTAATCCAAGTCACGTGAGCAAGCGCGGCTCTTCTGGGAGATTGTCAGCTCGCGCATGCGCTGTGCTTAGTCCTGTGTCTTCTGCGTCTCATGGCAGTTCCTCTGGTATGTTGATGTTTGCAAATTAGTGCTGTGCAGCTCCGCCTTTCGGTTACAGCCAGACTTTATGGACGTAAACTGCTTGTTAATTGTGCATGAAAGCAGCAGATGATCCTGTAGCGTGGTCCCTCTGTATGTCTGTCTGCATGTCTGTCACACTCATGCACCCTACTGAAGCCATTGGACGGAATGAGATGCCACTTGGCAGGACACTGGTGTGGTCCAAAGTAACATTGTTTTAGACAGGGGCCCGGGTCCCCTCATGGAAGTGGAGGTTCGGGGATTCACAGGGATGCCGCCTATCTCGAATTACTTTGGCTTTTGTTCGGTGTTCATACAGTGAACTGTGAAGTCAATCGGTGTGTTTGGAGTGAGCAACTAGGAAAGTTCACTGAGTAGTTAGCGTCACTATACTACAATACTACGTATGGGTTCAAATTCCAGTGGCACCGAAATATATTGAAAGTGATGGGCAGTGAGGATTTTGTAAATAACTTACCTCATTGTAGACCCCCTAGTGTTAACGTATTTGTGCATTTGTTGTGTTCGGTTTGTATTACCGTAATTAATTTACAGCCTTTTGGTAAATGTGGAACTTGTGTATTATGTGGAAGCTAAACGCCTGTGCTAAACCTCATATGCTGTATGTTTGGTTGTAGTTAAAGCATGTTAAGGTTGGTTGTTCTGTCATACAGTGCTATGCTGAGTGTGCAGTGTGTCATCTTGTTCCGTTCTATATTTCAGTTGTTGCAGCTGACAGTAATTGTGATAATGCACATTATTATTATTATTATTATTATTATTAGGTGTTAATGTATTTTTGTTACAGTAGCTGTGGTTCGACAGCAGCTTCATTTGACGAAGATCAACTTCAATGTTTCTCGCCGAGAGAAAACGTCGATGTTCATTGGCCGCGAATGGCTGTTTCGAGATATGGAAGTGGTTAGTTTGAGATTTTTATTAAGCCTCCGCCGCCCGTAGGCGCCGGCGGAGGCTATATGTTTTCGAGTCGTCCGTCCGTGCCGCTGTCCGTCCGTCCGTCCGTGCGTCCTTCCGTGATTCACGTGGTAGTTTTGTTTCCGCGATATCTCCAGTATCTGTTGACGGATTTTCGCCAAACTTTTGTCACTGGTGCATCTTGGGACACAGATGACCTGTTTACGTTTTGGGGTCAAAAGTCAAAGTTCAAGGTCACACCATCGTGGCGGAGGCGCACAGCACTCGACGCTGCCGTCGAGTGCAACTTTTTCTAGTTTAACTACATCATTTACGTATGGTATCTGTGTTTTAACACCCCTGTTATCGCTGTGTTCACATTATTTGGATGCTGAAGTGATCATGATAGAGTGGTGATATGACGTTTTGTATGTGTAATGTTAATTATACAGTGACTAAAGCAACATGTACATGCTTTACCTGCTTCATTGCAGTTGGTGACTGTTAGTACTTCCAGAGCGTGGTATAGAAATGTTGTTTGAGCCTGTTGTACGCTGTTTGAAATTTTAACAGATAATTTTACTCTTACACTGTTGAGTATAAGAAAGCATCTAAACTTATAACCATATGTTAATCTCGCACTCTCACTCGGTTTTTATTTAACCGGCCCATTTATCCAGAATTTCTTCAGATTAGATTACTTCAGGTTAAGCCAGTCTCCAAGAGTAAACTGTTGGGAAATGTTGTGGCAGAGCTTCTACAGGCCAGATGATCTTCCTGTCGCCCAACCAACAGTGTCAGAGCACCGGAGAATTTGTAGCACAATTGAAAGAAAGAAGTATGTTAACTGACGGTTGTTCTCGTATGTTTTAGCATCTCAGTGCTACATCAGGACAGTGCAAGGGACTACTTGTCGTCGCTGGTGCAGGTTTTGGTAAAACAGCCATAGTAGAAGAACTGGTGGAGTTCAGCTGTTTTGGCGAGTGTCACAGTAACCTGGTGATGGAATATCTGTCAGGTTGTTATGCACAAAGAATGACCATATTTTTGTGTCTCCAACAATGTACTGGCCAGAAGCATTATGTATTTGGGCTGTTTGTGCGTCTGTCCATGCATCTCAGACGTTAACACAATCTCTTGAAAAGTATTGAACGTGTTTTCACCAAACTTTCAGCATTTGTGCATTTTGGATTGGAACAATGATGAATGCTTCAAGTTTTGGGCCACAGTATGTATCACAGTATGACCAAGGGCCCAGCAGGTGGAGGCATACAGAGATCGACGCTGTGCATCAAGTTATAATTTCTAGTTTTATTATATATTAACAGCTGCTTCCATTATTTGCATTTATTTGTAAAGTAACCACATTTAAAAGAAAAAGATGCATATAAGATGCGTATATTGTTGTGTTTTTGTATGGTCACGGTTGGTGTTGCTCAGATGTGGTTTTTGTCTCTCACTGCCATAATCAGTGAACTTTTAAGTTGAAGAGATAAATCTCAAGGTCATGACGTTACATGTCGTAGTAAATCATGTGAAAGGTCATTGATGACATTAAGTTGAAACTCAGCGAGTGCTAGAGGCTAGTGATCAGTGATGGTTGTCTGTAGATGGCGCACGTGGAGGACACAACGGCAAAGGACGACCTGCCGTGGTCACAGGACTGCGGACGACTAACAGCGGCAGTATGAATGGTTCGCTGTCCAACCTGTCCAGGCCAAACATCAGCCAGTCAGTGACGAGTCTTGTCGCTCCATTACCGACGTTGACATACGAGCCACTGCGGCGTATCTCTGCTTCTGTAGTTGCCTATCATTACTGCCAGGTAGACAATAACATTACCTGTACTGTGCCGGAGTTCGTTCACAGTCTAGCGGCACACCTGGTGTGTGCTCCAGCACTGACTGCGTACCGTGACCTGTTGCTGGCTCGGCCAAGACTTCATGCTCTGCTAGGTATTCGTCAGTGTGTGTTGAATGCATCCCGGGCGTTCGTCGATGGAGTTCTGCAGCCTCTGACTGAGCTGTACAAGTCTGGATTGATAGGTGGCCGCGGCATGTATGTGATAGTGGTCGATGCACTGAATGAGGCGGCATTCCACGAGCCGGACTACGGTGATACGATCGTGACGTTTCTCGGTCGACATCTGCGACTGTTTCCGCCCTGCTTGCGACTGGTTGCAACCACACGTGCTGGGTCAGCAGAGGTCGGGCGACTGCCACTACGCGAACTGTCCCTCGATGGTGAGATGGCTGTCCGCGATGTGGCCGACTATGTGGCGTACCGTGTCGCAGTAACGTCTTCCATACAGGCCAATGTGGAACCAGCAGGCCGACTCAGTGAACCGGTATCATCTCACGTGAAGCTGGCTGCTCATATAGCAACCCTCAGTGCAGGTTCAATGCTGTATGCCCGGCTGGTCCTTGACCTTATTGAGCGTGGTCCACTGGTGCTGAAGGGGTCTGGGTACCGCGTTGTGCCTGTCAGCCTTGCCGAGGTGTTCCAGCTCGAGATGAACCTGCGTTTTGCGACTTCGAGGGCGTTTGACCGTGCGTCGCCAGTGCTGTCAGTCTGCCTGGCATCTCTCTACCCACTCACAGCGGAAGAGATTGAGGATGCGGTGATATCGCGGCGGGTCCGCCTGAGTGGCAGCGGCGTCGGTGAAGAGTTAAGACGGACTCTAGAACTGACCAGTGGCCTGCTGGTGCGCCGGCGTGACGGTACCTACAGCTTTTTTCACCCAACGTTTCGGGAGTGGCTGATGCGTCGTGATGACTCGGGGAAATTCCAGTGTGACGTTCGGTAAGCAGCATCTGAGCTTGCATTTGGTTTGTTCATTTTTCTGTTTTCTCTCTTGTGGTTTACTAATTTGTTACATGGTACTTAGCAGGGAAAATATTTCCACTTAGTGTGAAACCGTACAGCAGAGATGGAACCGGTTCAGGATTTTTGACCCATGACCCGACCCGACCCAGTCGTGACGTCACAAGGACAATCAGCACGTAAGTAAGTAAACATTATGGGCACTAACTGAAATAAGTAAACCATTGCTGTGACGGGAACCGAACCGAAACCGCAGATAATTTATTTTGCCGAGATGGTGTTACTGTGTAGAAACAATGTCACGATATTAACGTGCATGTTAAAACTCAAAACCGGGTCAAACACCGGTCTGACACATTGACCTGACTCGGCCGCTGACCCGGTGACCCATGACCCAGAGACCCGGTTCCATCTCTGCTGTACAGTCATGTTTTCAGTAGTTGTATTGCACTATGTGTCTTAGCTTTGTGAGGCCTCGTGATATTGTCCTTGACATTATCAACTCATCTCGTCTTTTTTGTGAGTGAAATACATGCATAAATTGTGTGACTGTGTGGGTTAGACTTGGTCACGCATTGCTTGCGCTGAAGATGTCGCGAACTGATGCGGCTCTTCCAACTCAGCAGGTGATGGAACTTGGACATCACATACTCAAAGCTCACATCTACAAGTCAATTGGTACTTCGGCGTCGAGGCAGCAGCTGAGTGGAGCAGCGTCGTCAAGAGACCTACAGGCATACTGGCTGTGTCTGAGCACCGACTGCCTTAGTGAGGCACTCGTTTCACATCGCAACCTCTTCTCACCGAACGTCAAGGTTTGTTGCTATAGTTACTGAAACTCGCTGTCAGCTGATGCTCACTGTGTTGTATGAGTCATGTTTTGTATCTAGGTATGCTATATGTCATGGTCGCCATCTCTTCTGGCAGGCACCACAGGATCCTTGCACTGTTTGAAGCAGTTCAGTAGAAAGTACTGGTAGTTGTAGTTATAGTTGTAGTTAACACACTGCATAACAATAAAGGACGCTGTGATCCATAGAGACCGCGACAGTGGAGCACAACGATTCTGTCTGGTTATTGAGCACTGATTGTCAGTGATGAAGTGATAATCATTTCATGTGAGAAATGCTCATCAGTGTTTTTGGGTTGTCATGCAGGTGAGTCGTTTGCTGCTGTTGGCTGGAGCTAATCCAAACGAGTTGACCGAGTCGTTGAATGGTGCCCCAGCACTGTGCATAGCTGCTCGTGAAGGCCACGTCGACTTGGTCTCGCTGTATCTGGAGTTCGGTGCAGACGTTAACACCTGTGATGACAGTGACGTCCCTGCATTGTCTTATGCTGCTCGCCGTGGCCATGTCAACGTCATTCATTTACTTACCATTAAACATGCCAAGGTGCTTTATTATGCACGGCAGGGGCGTACTGCCTTGGCCATCTCTTGTTTTATTGCTAATTTTTATTACTTAATGACTACGATAATGACATTCTTAGTAGTTGTTATTATATAGATTTGAGAAATTTGCATTTCAGTATGGAAGATAATTATTTCCTTAAATGGAAGTGATTAGTAAAGGCTAATGCGACTGATAATAATGATGGTGAATGAATGATTTATTTCTTCAGTGAGGTTTGGTACTGATTCATCCAGATTTTCCTCGAATAATGGCCATAAAAGGAGTTTGCTGTCATTGTCGTGGACCAGTTACAGTTAATCTGAGAGTTTTAGTTAAAGCACTTTTAGTATTACTTATTACTCTTGGCTGCAGACTGTTTTCTGGATTCTGAGACCATGATGCATGTGTGACGTGTATTTCGTTCGACTTATGATGAATTTTTGCTGGTAGTTAATTCTTTACTAGGGCCGTCAGCTGCCTGTAATATGTCATTGCACAGTTGTGATGTTTTCAAAAACTGTCAGCATTTTTAGACACTAGTTGATTGTTGTGAAACAGATTAACCAAGTTGACCGAGAAGGTTGCTGTCCGCTAGTACACGCCGCTGCCAGTGGTCACGCGGAAGCTGTCATGTTTTTGCTTCAGTGTGATTGGTCACAGCTTCGTGATAAGCAGCCAACAAGAACTGAAGCTCTGCAGCAGGCTTTGAGTGCGGCTGCTAAAAATGGACACTTTGCAGTATGTACCACTGCTAATGTCAATATTGCTATGCCACAACACAAATTCAGTTGTAATTCAGTATGTGTGATAACAGGACTTGCTTGATTGATTAATTGACTAAATTTGTGTTTTAAGGTAGTAGATAATAATGTTATGAAATACCTGTTTCGAACACTTGTTAAAGTCAAGTGATATGCATATTATTCTCCCTTCCCTTTCAGCTTTTGTTTAACCAGCTCACTTTTCTGCAGTTACTCCTGGTTAAGCCTATCCCCAAAAGTACTTTTAGGAACTGTTGCAGCAGAATTTTTACAGGCTGGATGCCTTTCGTGTGACCCACCAACAGTGTCAGAGCACTGAATGAACAATATTAATCTCACTTTGATATCGATATTATGTGGATATTATTCTTTGTGTGATTTCGTGAATATATTCTACTTCAGTTTTGTCAACTGTCTTGTAGCGTGCTACTGTGGATTCTGTTGCGACCTATGTGATGCACGTGCTGTCATTTGTTCTGTCAGTTTATTGTGTAATTGGCAGGTTTGTGAATATCTTCTTGGACTGCAGAAGATTGCGGGTGACGGATTTGGTGTAAATGCAACTGACTCTCTGTTTGGTGAAACTGGTACGTATGTTGAAACTTTACATTTCACCTAATGACATTATGTGCTTATTTCTTCAGCTAGTGTCACCGAACTTAACTGATAATTTTTGTGTATGTGCCAAAATGTGTTTACCTAATTCAGGCACATGCTGTGGGTCAGATCTGCTTCCAGCCCCAGTTTGCCAAAAATGGCCAAAATTCTAATGCTTGAATGGCTTAAGTGGTCTCAAATTGCAATGTCTACCACCAGAATTTTAAAAATTTACCTGAATTTACCTAAATTTAAAAATTACCTAAATTAAAAATTAACTGGTTGATCCCTCATTCTTTTGCAATAGAGGATACCCCAATCATATTTTTTCAATTTTAAATTAGATCTGCTCCCAAAACAGGCTGAGAATGCCCCCGACGTTTTTACGTATATTTGGTCTGATGTTGTCAACTTGTCAGTGTATTTTAACAGAGATTCTGTGAGTTTGTATTGCCAGCTGTCAGCTGTTCAATTAATAGATTATTACAGCTTTAGACCGTGGTTTGTGTCATTTAACTGTGATGTGTTACTACTTTCTGTCTTCATTAGATTATTTTTCACATCCTGAGTAGTGATGATAAGATGGATTATGAAATGATGTTGGAAAGACTTAGCAGTCACTGAGTGCTTTAAGTGATTGCTCAAGACAGCACTTATTACTAGACACTAGTGTCACAGCACAATAGCGATGCTGCATGAGATTGTGCTGTATAAATTTTCTTCTGACATTTACGTCGACGTTGGCGTTAACAGAAGCAGAAATAGGATATCCAGGAAAGTTCTCGCACAGCTTTGTGTCTGTATGTTGGTGTGTCCAGTGTTGACATCTGCATGTCTCGGTGGTCACAGCGACACAGTCGTCGAGTTACTGGACCGCAATGCAAACGTTGCATTGCCGAATGCTAGCGGTTTGTATCCTCTGTTGTGTGCTGCAACGGCCGGTGACTGGCAGGTGGTTGACGCTCTCCTTGCAATCCGTCAGGCAACGTCACAGCTGAGATATGTTGACAAGAACGGCCGCACGGCTCTCAGCATTGCTGCTGCAGCAGGACATCTCACCATTATTGAACTTCTCCTCTCGAAAGGTTACTGTTTTTTTTAATTTTATTTGCATTATTTTTAGACAGTTTTGTCATTGCTTTGATACTGTTGTTTGGGATATCCGGCCTGTAAAACATTTTGCGCCACCAGTTCCCAAAAGTTTACCATTGAGCACCAGGCCTGGAGCAGGTCTAGAGAAGTAGGCCAGTTGAACAAAAACCAAAAGTATATATTTTTCTAAAATAGTAATTTGGTAATAAATGTGTTGCTGATGTATTGGTTGTGTTTGGCATTACTGTCGAGTGTTAAATAATTAAATTCATTATGACTTACAGTGCATCAACACTCTTAGCATCAGGGAGGGCATCTGGCCTGTAAAACGTCTGCTCTGAACTCGTTGAAAGGCAGCTGGCTGGCTAGGTCAGCCTGTAAAATAGCCACTGATTGGTTGTGTGTTTGTTTATTAAATTCACACTGCATGTTGATTGGTGCATGTATATTCAGGAGCATGTCTGACTGATGTTGATCATGAGGGACTTGATGCCGTTAGCTGGGCTGCTGTTGGTGGACATCTTCACTGCGTGGAGCTGATGTTGGACCACGGCAGTGACATTGATCACACTGACAAGATCAAACGAACGCCGTTGCACCTTGCCTCATTGTATGGCCACGAACAAGTGGTATGCTGCAGCCCTCTGTGAAGAAATTTTTCACTTTCACTTAGTGAACATTTTTAGTATTTTGCACTACAGTTTCGCTGTATGGCATCTTTCTGTGCGCAGGAAAAGTCGAGTTCATAAGGCATTTTTGCGGTCAGCATTGTGATATGAGAGGAACGGGATTTGAATAACATCTGGCAACAGACGAGTAGGAATTACGTGCTGTGCAGGGACAGTGTGTTACATACAAATAGGCAGAGAACTGTTGTAGCGGTGGTGGTGGTGGTGGTGGTGGTAGTAGTAGTAGTAGTAGTAGTAGTAGTAGTAGTAGTGGTAGTC
>Ga0209679_1001474_pt1 | contig 10165 bp, 6 predicted proteins | sample WorMetHEROISLAND_4_FD_187408 | JGI IMG/M metagenome (GOLD analysis project Ga0209679, IMG submission 187408) | Marine gutless worms symbiont microbial communities from Max Planck institute for Marine Microbiology, Germany - Olavius sp. 2 HERON... ...
ACAAACAAAAAAAATAAATAAAAAAAACATTTGAACATGATATTTCACCCCATTGCCGGGGGGCCCCTGCTGGGCCGATTGCTGTAATTTTTTGCATGTTGGGTGGCACTCACGACGTAATCACGCGTACCAAACTTTAAGTCGATCGCGTCGGGGGTTACGGAGCTACGGGGGCCCAAAATCGGCGTTTTCCTATGCATTTTTGAACCGCTCTTACAACAGTGTTACGCGCTACCGTGCTACACTGTGATGGTTTATTCTGTATTGCAGCCAATGGCTGGATTAATACATGAATAAAGTAGTGCCAAATAACAATAACAATAAAATAAACTATAAATCTAAATGTCTGTGGCAAAATAAGAGAGATAACAGTAACAGCCATAACACTTACACAATAACTCACAGCGAATTATTGATAATGGATAAGACAATATGGTATAAAGCAATTTTTGAATCTTTCAGTCTTTGCAGTAAGTAAATGAAACGACTTGGAATGGCGCAGTTTGTCGACAATGCTAGAGTCACGTTTATGAGGTAGCAGATAGTGCAGGCACGACTCATTGGGGATGACGCTGCACCTGAAAAAGTGTTTTCTCGGTTGTCCTCATCGTGACTCCAGTGTATCAATGCCCACAATGCTGACACTGGTCACGTAGTCACTATTGTAAAAAATAATGTTCATAGCCCTCTTCTGCAAAAACTTAGGTGCCTTTCATTGTGGCAGAGTCAGGCTAGTGACTCAGACTGGGCAAGCAAACTCAAGGACTGGGTGTATAACAGTGCAGTAAAAACTCAGTAGATCGTTAAGTAAGTAAGTAAGTAAATAAATTTATATAGCGTCAAGGTCGCGAACGAAGAAGAGGCGCTTAAGTCCAGCTGCAGATCGTTTAAGCTGCTTTAATAAGTACAGCCGCGACGCAACTTTTCTCGAGATGGCTTCAATATCACTCGTCCACTTCAGATCACCAGCAAAGTGCACCCAAGTAGCTTGAATGTGTCGACTCTCTCGACTGGAGCACCATTCAGTATCACAAGTGGAGGAGGCGAACCGCCTTCAACAGTGCCACACCGATAAGCATTTCCTTTGTTTTACAGCCGTTGACAATCATGCCTGCTTCAGTGGACTGAACTGGACCAGTTCTTCGACAAACGACTGCATGAAGCTGCCGGCTGACTTGTTCAGTCACTGTCGTATCATTTGGTACCTCCGGACATTAGTTGCACATCAGATATGGTGTTGATCGAGCTTGTACTTTTCAAGATATCATGATTTGAAAATTTTGCAAATTTGGGATAAAATGCCCATTCATGCCCCAAATTTTGGGGGTTTTAACCCCTAAACGTTATTTTTCATTGTTAAGACCCCGAAAAGGCTCCTCCTTGGCCGGAAACGCATTTTGAGCCCTCACTGGTCGCAGTATTACGGGCAACCGACGACACGTGCGACCGACACATGGAGCAAAGAATACAAAAAGTAAAAATGGGTAACTTTATTGCACAGCAAAAAACCAGGTGTTCGCCCATATGCCCCTAGTCGGCCATCTTCACCAAATTTTGCATGCGGGGTGGTTTCAAGTAAGTAAGCAATATAATTTATTAAGTTCTATAATTCGAGTGAAATCACCGTAATCTGAGGCGCTGAATGACACTGGCTAGTTATAGTCCTGGCAGAATAAATATATCTTTACACCAGTTTTAAAGCCGCACAATGAGTCAGTTAGTTTTAAGACCTAAAGGTAAACTGTTCCAAACACGAGGCGCAGCCAATAAGAAATGACGTCTGCCTAACACTGTTTTACAGTGAGGTACAGCTAACAGTTCCTGTGATGACAAACACAGAGAGAGAGTTTTGGTTGATAAGAGCGAAGTTCTGCAGCCAGATAGTCAGGTTGACTCGTCATCCGTGACTTGTAGCTCAATGTCGCCAACTTGGAAGTCGGTTCTTGCTCAAACTGGCAGCTAGTGTAGGCTGTGCCGTAGCTGCTGTGAACTTTGCTGCCGTCAACCAACAACACACACGATCCGTGCTGCACGGTTCTGGATGCACTGGAGCTTATCAAAGTCTTTTTGTGACATGTCGTAAAACACAACAGCTACAGTAGTAAGAGCCAATGATAGCACAAGCCATGGTATTTGCAACATCACGGGTAATGGATTGTCTGACATGGCGAAGAGCCTGCAGGTGAAAGTTACAAGTCTTCACCATGTTGTTGACATGTTTGACCAGTGAAGCTTTCAGTCTCAGTAAGACCGGTTAAAAAATGTCGGAGCTGTGGGGATTGAAATTTCCCTTCTCCCATTGAAAAGACATATCGCTTATACAACAGCTGGTTGCTACAGCACAAGTTATGATTGCATTAGTGACATGAAACTACCCCATTTCTCGCCGACAATTGCAGAGGGTTTAGGGTAACACTGCAGTCTCTAGTTATGCGCTGTACAGTGCACACTACATACAACTTTTTTGTTGCAACAGATGTGAGATAAGGATACTGGACAAAAGCATGATTTGAGATTTAAGATATGGCCTAATGATTATAATCATTTTGCAAAAAATATTTGAGATTTAAGCTTATGACTTGATTGAAATTTGGCCATCACTGGTTGGAATATATGGTAACAAAAATTACTTACAGAAACTATTTTTTGAAAACTAGTGCTAGTAAAGAAGTAGCAACTTGTACCAATCATTTCTTCTTTCATCTTCTCATTCCGCTCTTTTATTTGATCTGGCAATCGCTGAATCACACATACGTTCGTACACATCCATGTATACAATCTAATCTTAATCTTATCAGAAAAAGATAATATACTAATAATTAACTACTAATGAGAGTAGAAAATGAAACAGTGTATGAGTTTTTTTATATGACACAAGAAATACGTTCTGTGGAAAAAGGTATCTGTCCCATTGCTGAACTATACCTCGTTAGCTAAAATTTCACAGCCACTGTTGGTTCCCAACAAAACTTACAACCTTAAACTGTCACCATTCGGGACCAATGACGTCATGTAACCATAATATATGGTTTCCTATACATGGTCTATTTGAACCTTGCCTGGGTGTAAACATACAGTGCCTCAAAGATTTGGGGGTCATGATGTTAACCACATAGAGTCACAAGACATCATCATTCACGTAACCAGTGGACTTGCAGTACATGGTTTCCCATAGGTGGTCAGTTTTAATCGACAGTCTATCTCATAAGGTTACTGAGATACTGAGCCTCAGATTTTGGGGTCATGACCTTGACTTTTTGGGGTCATGTGACGTCATCATTCATGTGACCATTGGAATTGCAATATGCAGTTTACTATTCGCAATCAATTTGAACTGCCTGCCTTGCACAGTTTTTGAGATGTAAAGACTCAAAGATTTTGGGTTCATGACCTTGACCTTTTGAAGTCACAAGGGACACGAAATTCCTTTGCGGCGAAAAACGAACAAAATCGCGAAATTTAGCATTTTGGATGAAAAAATGAAATTCATGATTTTGGGCGCAACTTGGACAAAAAATGGCCAACTGATCGCCGAACCAAACGCCCTGTGATTGAGGTATGTAAAAAGGCCACCTTGTGCCGAACGTGGGTGGCATTTTCCGGTGAGGTGTGATACTGGCACAACCATGTCGATTAAGTCTGGAGTGTGCTTGTGTAGTACATGCGACATGATGGTTGCACAATACAAAATTAGTGCAGACCTTAAAAGCACTAACTTTTCAGTGAAACAAATCCACCATAATATAAAGAAATGCTGCATTTCTTTCATTTCTTTACACATACTTGGAAATCAATACATTTTTGTCCGTTTGCAACATATTTCTTGTGTCCCTAGGGGTGACGTAATGTCAGCAGCCATGTGACCACTGGACTTGCAATATGTCCTTACCTACTGGTAGTCAGTTTAAACCAACCGCCAATCACCCGCGGTTTTTGAGACATTAAGCCTCGCAGATACTGAAGTAATGACATTGACCTTTTTGCAGTCACACTACGTCATCAGTCACATGACCATTGGACAAACTTTGTGTGAATATATACAACAGTGACCAAATTATGACCGTTAAACGGAATTCAAAATGGCAGCCATCGCCATCTTGAATTTAATCCGGTGTCAATTTTGGTCACGACCTGTTTCCAGTGGTAGCTATTTATATTCCTACCAAATTTCGTTAATGTATCTCGACTGGCGGCCGAGTTTTTGCATTTTGTGAAAAAATTCAAAACAGTGGCATTCGCCATCTTGAATTACTTTTATAATAATGGTTTATTGTGTATTGCAGCCAATGGCTGGATTTAATACGTGAATAAGTAGTGACAAATAACAATGACAATAAAACAAACTATTTTACCCATGGTGCAGCACACAGACATACCACTGCTCCAATCAGCCACACTAGTCCTTCATCCCATAGCTCATAAGCTACTACTCATTTCCTGTCCTGCAAAGGGTATGAGGCTGAGTTGACCTCAGCACACAGTGTTAGCAACTTGCTCAAAGTTGCTTGCAAATGGCCCGAGTGAAGTTCGAACCCGCAACCTGAACGTTATGAGTCCGACACTCTAACCACTAGACCACTTACATCATTTGTGCTGACAAATCAATAGTATGAGAACAAAAATTAAACTTTAAACCAACAGCAGTGACTGCAAAAGCAATAGCAGCAGTCTAGCTACAACAGCTGGTAAACTCCACTGCAGTGAAAAGGCCGTTAAGCTTAATCAAGCAAGAAACAATGTCAAAACTGTCTGAGTGTAGTACTTTACCATGCAAGCAGCTCTGGCAACATGCAATGAGCAATCACGTTCAAGAGCTCTGGTGTAATCTTCTAGAGCTTCATCTAACTTGTCAGTTTTTTCATATAGTTCAGCACGGCGAAGCAATGCTTTCATGTAGTCCAGATTAAACTCCAATGCCTTCGTGCAGTCAACAATCGCATCTTCATACTGACCCTTCATCAGAAACAACAAACTTCTGGCTGGCGAGAACTGAATAATGTTAACTTAACAGCATCAATATGACAAGAAAGCTGTGCTGTCACAAGGGAACTGCGCGACGTCGCAGCTGTTTTTTTTGGTTTAAAGTTCGCCGACAACATTCACTACAAGTTTAAGAGTAGCCAAGCTTCGAAAGCCAGGCTTCAGAGCTAAAAACATACCGGTGCAAAACAGAATTTAACGCAAAATGGCCATTCTAGGTCACGTGCTTTGGAGTCATTGAAAAGGCGATAAGGGACTAACGACAAAGTAATACTAAACACTAATGTTGGCCTTATTTGTTAAGATTCCCACAATGTAGCATCTACGAAAGATCCACAAGTTTTTCCTGGGATTCCAAATACTCTGCGGATCACATTCCGCTACTCCGCTTGCCAACTCTCTGCTAGTCATGCACTTCACAACCCGCAGCAGCCATATTGGTAGATAACTGTGATAAACAAAACAGCTGACCTTGATAATGAAAAAGTGTGAGTTATGTGTATATGTAATATACGGGCGCAGGCATAAAATCAAAAGAAAATTTAAATAAATCTTGAGAAACTCTGCGAATATCCGCATAAACCTTATATAGCCAGAGTCTAGAGTCATTGTGCTACATCGTTCTCACTGACAGAAATTGAAATTTTCGTGGTGGGCTCTTAAAGACGCACATGTTTTGAAATACAGTGCGTAATGGCCTTTCAAGGTCATCCAAGGTCGTTGATTTTGGCACCAACTGAAAGCGCATATGCGATTTCCTATTGGCCATCAATAGTAACCTTAGTCCTATCTTGCCGTTTCAGAGATATTGCAGGTTTCCTGAGAAGAGCGACCCCACACCTATTCCACCCGAATTTTAGGGGTGTTCCCTTAGGACTAGATTATATGTACTTACATATAAACTTGGGGCCTAATTACAAGAAAATCTTATGATTATCTTAGGATGTGATAATAACTTATGATATGTCATAAGTCAAACTTGTGATAAAATTAAGATTTTGCTAATCATAAAAACATTTTATGATAATCTTACGACAAACTTAAGATGAAACTTGTGACAAATACACGAATAAACAAAACAACATTAAATATCTCTGTGTGCGTAATGGCATCTCTGTATATTGGTCGGTTATAAATAGAAATAAAATCGTACTCAAAAGTTAAGATGTCATAAGATCGCTTTTTGTAATTTACTTATGATAATTATAATATAAATCATGCGATATCCTAAGTCCAGAACTTACGATAGACAAGTGACCGAACTTTAATCCTACAAGAAATCTTAAGACGTAATTAGGCCCTTGGACTTCACACAGTTCTCATCAGGAATCAAATACCCAGATTACCCATGTCAGAGAGCCACTGAGCTACAGCTGCTCCATTAACTAAATAACTCAAACTGATACAGCATTAAATGTCAAAAACTCACCAACTTTGTCTTGGCTGCTGCTCGATTGGAGTATATGATAGCACGATCAACATTATGACACAGTAAGCAGGTGGCCAGTGCATCTGTATATGACACAACTGCAGCCTCAAAGCAACCACTGATAAAATGCTTGTTGCCTAATTCTTTCAGACGAATTGCCTCTTCTTTTCTTGCCTACACAGGACATACTCTACTTACATCAACTTGATATGCAAATGTTACTATGACTAACGACTATAACATAATAACACCACTCATGTTATTCAGATTCAGTGTTCTCCATGCACGCACGCATGCATGCACATACATACTCCTCACTCAGTTCTAGTTTAAGTTGCTTATTCTCCATGTTCGTCATCAAATATCAACTATCAAATATCAAGAAGGTGTTTAGTGCCCTGCCTATACAGAGCAGACCGGCAAGGCAATACAAGTCACAAAACGTAGAAAATATATGAACAGGCAGTAGGGGTTACAAGAAAGCCTAGATGATGCAAAGATAAGTGCACGACAGCAGTGCGTGTACGGAGGCCCCCAGCAAAGAAATCTACAGCAAATCACCGATATGCGATTTCCTATCGATGGTTAATAGTAACCATGGCCGCAATGCTTACCATTTGCGAGATATTTTCGCATGTAGAGGTTGAAAATCGCCATTTTCGCCCACTGTATTCTGATTGTAGACCCCTAGCAGAGGAACGCCCAGCAATATCAACGTAATCTATGCATCACTGAAAAGTACATTTAGTGGGCTACAATACTGTCACTGACAGTAAAGGTCTATATTCATTCGTTTAGCCGTTACTGCCTCCCAAATCTGCGAAATCATGCAAAATTACGAGAAAATTCGAACTTATAGCAGTTCAAGGTCATCCAAGGTCATCGACCTTGGTGCCAATCGAAAGCACATATGCAAATTCCTCTTAGTCATTAATAGTAACTTTGGACGTTATCTCGTACCGTCTTCGAGATATTTCAAGATGCATACAGCTAGAAAATAGCTTGTTTTCCCCACCCCACCCTTGTTTGACGCCCCTGCTCAGGGGAAACCCGTCAGAATTTCTGGATGAAACTTACCCCGCAAAAACTAGAGGAATGGGGCTACTGTAGGGTGAAAACTGCATGATCCTAACTTCAACCGCTTTTGACTAATCCACCCGTGTGACAGACAGACAGACGGCCAGACGGACGGGTGATAGCATATAGCGTGCTCTGCATATATGCTGTCTCATGCTAAAAACTAGTTTAAGTCAGTATTCTTTCTACAACAGCTATTAGCTAGAGTTAACTGAAGTGTAGCTGAAAGTACGGAGCCTTTAGTGTTCGTCTGAACTGACGGATGCTTGCAGCTGACCGCATCACGGGTTAGACTAGTTCCTTACTTTACCTTACCTTAGACCTTAGTCCTTCCTCATGCTGTAGAAGTACATCGGGCAGTACAGTCTCTCCATTCCGAGTGATCCTTTGTTAGATCCAAAGCTTCATCCCACGTCAGACCAAACAAATCCAGATCCTTTTTTATTGTTGAAGTCCACGACACTCTTGGGCATCCCCTCTTCTTTTTGAAGTCTGGAGGGATCCAGTCCATCGCTTGACGTGCTATTCTATTGGAGTCCATCCGATATGCGTGACCAAACCATCTGAGTCGATGTTCTCTTATCATTCACCACAAAAAAATCTGGGAATAGCAAAAATAGGATACAGTACAGGTCAGACGTGTTTCCAGAGCCCATTCGGAAGTGTCAAACGACTAAGGGCTAACTGAACAAATACACTGTTCTCAATAAGAGACAAAGAAATCTTTCAGAGACAAATAATCACATCATACATAATTTAAGGGCAAAAACCTGGGACAAAATTTGTAACAAGAAACAGCAATACGAGAACATGATGACAATGCACTTTACTTTATTTATGGTCACACTCTACGTTACTACGGTATATACTCGCGTATAAGTCGAAAAATTTTGGACAAATTTTCGCCCTGAAAGTTGGGGGGTCGACTTATAGGCGGGTCATAAAATATATTTTTGCAGGTCGACGTCTACACATAACTTAGCTATTGGTTATTAAGAGGTCCATGCTCTTGCGAACCACCTTCCCGCACGCATACGCTCAGGTGCGGTGGACACAGACGTGGAGGAAAGTGCACGAAAAGTGTCACTTTGCACTACAGTCTACAGCGTGCGCCATGAGTTAGCGATCAGCCGAGGGGAAGGCAGCTTCAGCAGGAACACGTGAGGAGAGGGGTAATCCAACACCAGCGGCGTCGACGGCGGTGGCCGCCGTCGACGCCGTCAATCGACGACGGTGAAGCGGTGGACGGGCGGCAAAGATCAAAGACATCGCGTCTCATTCCCAGACGATTATGGGACAACGACGCTTCAGTGTCCACGTTGTATCACTGTACGGTTAACCGGTCCTTACGGCCAGGACATAAGGACCGGTTAACATCCCTACGTAGAAGTCCTTAAAAACTACCCTCGACTTATACGCGGGTCAAGCATTTTAGACCAAATCTAGGCTCGTTTTTAGGGGGTCGACTTATACGCGGAGTCGCGGATCGACTTATACGCGAGTATATACGGTAAATTTTTTTCACTTGTGTTACTGCTGACATCACAATGCCAGTACTGTCTGCTTGGTTAACTAAAACTTTTGAGATGAAAGTGGCAAGATACAAGCATTGCACATTAAATGCCCATGTTAGGTGCATTGTTTCACAATGTCAACAGATCACCTGCTTTTCTTCATCAGTCAAACAAGACTCCCTTTCTCTCAATACCTCCTCATCAACTATCGCCGTATCACTAGCTGCCTCTTGCTTCTCACTGGCAACTTCTGCATCTTCACACAAACTGCTATGTCTTGAGTCAGAAATATCTTCACAAGAACCTGGCATGGCAACTCTAGCATCGGCTGCCATCTCATCAGTCAATACTTTGTCTTTAACATCTTGCAACTTGTTGGACGATGGGTGAAAACTGTCCACCTCATGTTCAGCAGACATATCATAACACTGACTCACAACATCACGTTCATCTGCCATGTTAAATGAATCTAATGTCAAATTATCTACAGCATCTTCAAAGTCTTCATCATCATCATCTTCTAAATGCTCCAATGTAGCAGCAGCAGCAGCAGCAGCAGCACTCTCATCACAGATGACATTCCCACTTTCTTCGCTCTGCACAGGCTGTTTGGCATCACATACGTGCATTTCTTTACAAATTTCCATATCTGTAACAGACCACAAAAATGTTGACAATAACTACATTGCTTAACATAACTGTGAGATAATCAGTTGCAGTGACATTAAAATGCATCACATAACATGACAACACCGTTATTATCAGTAAGTATAAAAATATAAAGTCAGATTAAGGCATGCTTATACTTGATAAAAAGGTGGCTGTTGACTGAGTGTTGAGGGCAAAATGTCACAGTTACTAGGTCATGCCAAGATGTGGCAAAAACAGTACTGACAAGCCTGTAATGATATTCATAGTTGGGTTACACTGCCATATAAATTTTAAGTGTTATCACGGTAGCCACTAATTGCAAAAAAGATAAAACACACACAAAATCAAAATAATACTGTAAAGCAAAAAAAAACATGATAGCACACAGAACAAGCAAAGACAGTAAAACTTGAATTCATAGACAATACAACACACACTAAAAACACAAAAACATAAAAGCATTAATTATTGACATACTCTATCGTTAGTTAAGTTATTTTTTTGTGTTTGTTTC
>Ga0209679_1001475_pt1 | contig 10164 bp, 9 predicted proteins | sample WorMetHEROISLAND_4_FD_187408 | JGI IMG/M metagenome (GOLD analysis project Ga0209679, IMG submission 187408) | Marine gutless worms symbiont microbial communities from Max Planck institute for Marine Microbiology, Germany - Olavius sp. 2 HERON... ...
GCAGATATATGTGTGTGAGGTTACTCAATCCTCAACAACACAGTTACTATTTCTGGCCTGGAACCACGCCTTCCACTCACACTCATGATTGGTCCACACGTCTTTCACAACAGTTTATGTCTGCCAGATTTCTTGGCAGTGAGTCCATTTGTGGAAATGGTGCCTGAAGAAACACAAATTTTGGCTGAGGAGCAGTTCACACTTGTGCCTGTTGGACCAAGCAGCTTAGTTTGGTACTGACCAAAAGGTGATGATGTTGTGTGGCTGACAAGGTAACTGTGGGTCTGGCAGAAAGTAATGACAGTCTACCAGTGGGTTTATGACTGTCACCAGCGGGCTGACTGGCTGACTGTCTAGAGACCGGGGTTCAGAATAACCTGTTTATTTTTTAAAAAGCCCAACCCATTGGGTTTTTTGGATTTTGGGCGTTATTGGGTTTGTTTGGATTTTTTTATTTGAACGAGCAGTTGGGTAGCTTGTTGGTTGATTTAGCTCATCAGCTAAGCTTTTAGTTAGATTCACCAATACTTTAGATAAAAATTCACAAATTCATTACTCAGTGGTCGCTAGAAGCTGTAAACATAAAGAAGTCTTATTACTACAGGCATGGCGAACTGAAATTGAATTGTTTGGTGCAGGTTTTTTTGCTGTTTTTTTCAATGGGTTTTACCCCAAAAGAACAAAATGGGTTGTTTTGGTATTACCTGGGTGTCTGAACCCTGCTAGAGACTGCTGACAGTTCTTGCTCCCATGCTTGTATTGAGTATGAGACTACCTGCACCTTTTTAGCAGTTACTTTGATCATTAAACCAACAGAAATCTGGCAATATATATTCATTGTATGATATTGACATCAGAAGTATACATATAGAACCTTGAGTGAAAGAAGCTCTAAAACGTTGTTGAACCAAGTGTTATTCTTGAATGATTCCTGTAGTTATTATGTTGAATTACAGATTTTCAGTATATTAAATTGTCAGTAGATGTCTCTGTGTGAAGTAGTTTTTGCCTCTGCATTCACTTAATCACTGACTGTATCATATATTTCTGTTTGCAATTTGACATGTTATGAATATTTTTCCGAAGTAAATGTTTATGTGTTATTGATTCGGTTATTAGCAATTTATTAAACTAACCTTTCAGATATTTGTCCAGTGCTTTGCGTCTTGTGATTATGTAAGCCAGAGAGATCTTAGGTTAGTGATAACTATAGTTGAATGCTGTAAGCATGTGTTCATTTTGCTATATTTGTCGCACGTTTTGATTCAGCGTCACGTGTGATTGTTTAGTTGTTAGCGGATGCAATTGCTCACACAGCCACAATGTCTGCTGAACAAGTCATTAAGCATTCTGATGGATCTGAGGTTACTGTCATATATTTGTGATTTTCTTGCATTACGTCCTTGTTATCTGTCCGATTGCTGTTGCAGATGATAAAATCATTTGTATCTTTCTGTCTGTCTGATTGTGCGTCTGTCTGTCATTGGTCGCAGTTTTTATTCGTTTTTGATGAAATTTTGCGTAGAGGTTAGGGGAACGAAAAGTAAGAACGGTTTCATTAGGGGGTCAAAAGCCGATGACTCCTTCCCTTATTTTGGTCCAGTTTTTCACTCCCTTAATGTATTTTCAGTGGGAAGGTTTGAGCAACAGCGTAACGATGCCAGTAGGCCGATTGTGGCAGTTAATGGCTAACACGGCACGACTCAGGGGCCGCTATAAGTCGAAAGTTGAAAAATGGTACAACCCCTATTTTGCCCCATAAAACACAAAATGGGGATTGGTGCATTTTTAATTTAAATACGCTTGGATAAATGTTTGACACAACATATCTCGGCAACAGTGTGACTATCGGGTCGGTTTAATAAGAACACTTACAGAACCATGTATTGTGACTCCAACAATCATGTGACTGATGACGTCACATGACCCAAAAGGTCAAAGTCAAGACCCTAATATCTTTGAGGCTCAATATCTCGACAACCGGGTGCTAATAGACAGTTGGCTCAAACTGACCATATATAGAAAACCATGTGTTGTGAATTCCGTGGTCACATGACCGATGATGTCACATGTCCCAAACAGTGACAGTTTAAGGCTGCATGTTTTGTTGCTTATCAACAATGGCTGTAAAAATGTTAACTAATGAGGGTTAAGTGTAACACGTATAGTTCGGCAATGGAAAAGTTACCTTGTTACCAGAACATATTTATTGATGTTAATAATAATGAATAACTTGGGCCAAAATAATTTGACAATAGGCGGCATTGCTGTGAACTGCGGTTCCAACCCCAAAATCTCCCCTTCCTGTGGGGGAGGACCCGGGCCCCAGTCTAACAATGTTACCTGGGATCACATGAGTGTCCCTGACAAATGGCATCTCATTCTATCCAATGGCTTTAGCAGGGTGCACGAGTGTGACAGACGACATACAGACAGACGGACAGCTGGTTGGCTTGGTGCTTGGGATTAAAAAATAATGCAATTAAAAACTCAGAGAGTTTAAACTTCCACCAAGTATTTTCACGTTTTATTCTTGGATGTCTATAGGAATTGCAGTAGTAAATCCTTAAAAATTCTAGAATATCCAGGAACCCTGCATCTACTGTAAAACACATATTTTCTGCGTGCATCAAATTTTCGCGAATTTCGCGAGTAGGATAAAATCGCGAAATTAAGTACCCGCAAAAATTCAGTTTGCCCATCAAAGGCTTGGCCAATACTAGTAGAACACTGTGGGAAATGCCAAATTAAAATGCAGCGAAATTTCTACATTCCAAAATCGCGAAATTAAGATGCAACGAAAATATAATGTTTTACAGTATGTTGTGATGCCAGATCACCACCAAAGTATAGTCGATTGTTTTTTGATCCACACCCGACCCCTCCAAAAATGTCATCAAAATGTGTTTATAATTTTCTGAGTAATTTAGCACACAGACAGACAGACAGAGGTAAAAACATAACCTCCATCCTTTGGCAGAGGTAACAAGCTTGCACCACAAATCCACCTGTACTGTATGCTGCTAGTGTCCACATCCACCATCTCATTTTATTCTTTCTCACCCGAAAGCTGATACTTGTTTGACTGTCGCACGACGGTAGAGTCCTCCAAGTGTTAGTATTTTGTTAAAGTTAAACTGTCAATTTATTCTGAGCTGTTGTGCATGTGACGTGGTGTGATAGTTTTAACGAGAGCTGAACTGAGCTGATAAACTGGCTTGTTGTGTCTTGCTGTGTGTAGTCGTTTGTGTCGTTTGAGAAACACACCAGACAAGACTCTGCCGCTGATGCTCCTAGCTATCCTGTGTATGTTGATAGCCCCGTGTCTGAAAGTCAGAACGTTGTACAACGCCCGGCAGCAGATAAGAACGATGGTGGTTCCTGGGGCTTTCTGCACACCATTGGCAGCTTAATTTCTCAGTCCCTCTACTGGTGACGCACTAGTTAACTGTTGCACAGTGACGTCGTAATAATGTCGGTTGAATAGCAGTGTTTCTGTGTACTGTTGCCGAGTGATTGTCTGACAAATCGTTTTTCTTATACAAAATGTACATTATCAGCAGCTGACGTGTGTCATATTAATGGATATGGCTGTAACTGATTATCCATTTGTGTCACTTTATGGGTTATTTTTTATATTATTGTTGGTGACTGTTGTTTTTATATTTCTAACAGAGCTAGTGATAACTGGCTAACAAGAAAGAATCTAATCATCAGTGACTGACAGCGAGTGACTCATGAGACGTGAATATTGCTGGTGGTATTTTCGTCAACCACGAATAAAACGAGAATGAAAATGATTCGCTTTTTGTGCACTGGAACTAGATCTAGAATATAAGAAAATATGAAAGAAAGCTCCCAAACTGAATAAAAGCTAGAACAAAGAATTAAAAGCTCCCAAAAAGTTCTTGAGCATCAAACAGTATCAAAGAATAAAAAATATACTGCCGAGTGTAAAAAAAGTATAATGCCGAGTCATGCAGTAGTATTTTGCAAGTTTGCTGACCAATGCAGTGACTGTTTACAACTGTTTTATGTAACTGCAAAGATAAAATGCTTCATTTCCTGGAACTAAAACAGAACAAAAATGATCAAAATCTCAAGAATGAATAAAACTGAAAAGATTTCATTATTGGGAAAAAGAACTGATTAAGATCTGGAATAAAAAAAGAATTTTCAAAATAACATAACACTTAGTTTCAACACTACTTGCATCCCGTCAGTTTTTTATGAGCATACATTATGCATTGTCATGCTGTATTATATCATATCATATCATGGTTATTGCATATTGCTGCATCTTGGTTGTGATGTTCATGTACCGTTATGACTGCTGTTAGAGCTGACTAGTCATGGTGTTTGAGAGATATTTTTGTTACGTGACAAAATTATTTTGACTTTCCTTTAGTGCATTGCTTCCAAGGGGATTTGTTATGCTACGTCCAGACCAGTTAGCAATCTGTAACCTTGTGAATTAAGCTACAGACAACCATTTTGTGTGTATTGTTTCCCTAATGTCAGTAATTATCCTTGACTGTTGTGTCGTCTAAATTACTTCTCATTCTAGTGCTGCCAAACTAGGTATGAAATGAAGGTTGAGGTTGAGCAGAGTTTAACGCCCCACCCGACACAGTATAGGTCATTTCAGAGGCGGTCTTCACAGCCAATCGCTTGACTGATACTGACAAACAAATGAAGTGTGCGTCATCTATAGTGACATAGAGTGTAGCCTGCTGATTTATGTTAGTGTTACTGGCAAAATAACAAGATGAATGCTTGTTGTACCTATGACACATGATACCGTAATCATAGTTAACTGTTACTTTTGATTATATTTAGTGCTTGATGTTGTCTTCTAACTGATGTTGCTTGGAATGCATCGATTCTAAAAATTATTGTAAACGCACAGATCTGCAAAGTAGCTCTGCAAAATAGTTTATTAATTTGCTATTGTAATCTCGTTTCATAGTCGTTTATAAATCGTAGATGAGGTCCTTGAATACAGAGATGACGTAGATCGCCTATGTCTACACGCACTTGAACAACGAACAGAGTACTGAGTGCGGACACTTGTCTACGAACGGCAGACGCTAAGCTTCATTGAACGCTACAATCTACTGACCAGTAAATTACACGCACGCAAGATTAACAACTTGACAAAGACAAGAGACACACGCCGCTTCTAGAGACGCTAGTCGCAGCGATGGCTGAAGACAGGGGACATCGGCGTACTAACACATACACGTCATGAGAGACATGAAACACAATGGCAAACGATTGCATCAATTACAAGCACAGTCGTCTTTCGCACGTCTTCATCACGTCAACAAAGAAACCAAAACGCACAGCATCGCTGTCTGTTCAACTGCGCATGCTCCATTGTGATGACGTCACTTCCTACATCAACACAAAACAGCCGTATGATATCCAACTCGAAGCTGTTAAATATTCTAAGACAAGCTTTTCCAGCTTGCAGAAGAACACAAAACTACTTACGTAAAGCAAGTTCAAGGCCAGAGAGTAAATCCTATGGACCTTGGTAAGCACTGAAGTATTTCTAGCACTAAAAATATTAGATTACAGGATAATCGGGCAGTGTCTGGAGCAACAAATCCAGATTTGCTTTGCTTTGATCTTGTAAGAAGACCACAGGCTGTCAGATCATTCATGTCACCACTCATAAGATGCTTTTACTTCAATTTATGCCCTATCTGTTAATGGTAAAGAATCCTGGAAAATGATCCAGGATCCATGAAAGCAGCCGGAGAATTACATAGACAAAAGTAAAAAAATGTCAGAGTAAAATGAATTGGCAGAGACGAGACAGGAACGTGAAGAGACTGCCGCCTGGAAAATTTTCTGTGGATGCCCATGTCATGTCAAGTCAAGTAGCATTTACAGTATGACATACGCACACTGTTACATGAATGAGAAAAAAAGAAAACGTTAAAAAACAGCAAAACAACAATAAGAACACACGGGGAGACGAAAAACAACGAAAAAGTAAAGTAATCTGTCTGACGGTTTAGAAAATAGTGTAGTTATATAAGTAAGAAGGACCTGTGACTTAGACTCTGACGACTCTGGTGATCTCACGAGTTACCGACATTGACCGATCACCCTTGCTGCTGGTCGTCGTCATAGTCCGCTTGTCAACACCAGGCTGTGCACCAGACTCGGCCTCGACCAGCAGCTGGTGAGCCTTGCGGTACTTGTTCATTGTTATCGCTACCACCTCCTCCTGCATAGCCATGTGTTCAAACGCTGCTGACATTTCAGTCATGACGCCTTATTAGTAGTAGCAATACTAATAACATGCTTTATTACAACTGAATTGCAGAGAAACTGCTACAATGCACGTCAACAATTGAACACAAAGAACCTGGCCAGCTTAGACACGCAGGCAGTAAAAACAATTAAGGCGCAAGGTTAGCACGGGCATTAGGCTGCTATATATAGAAGCACTAGGTTAGCCAACACAATGCCGTAACTAATACAAACCGAAACAACAATCAAACATGTAATTATAACATAGGATAAACTTAAATGTGGTAAATATTTACAAATTCCATCAATAAACTGTTTACCCCACCGGGTTTCGAACCAGGGCCCTCTTGCGTTGTGATCGACATCTCTATCACTTCGGCCATCCCGCCAATTATGACTTAGTTCCAACTGTACACGCAAGAGTTGGTCTAAATATTCACTTCAACAGTCAACCAGAAGGAAATCGTAACTAGTTCTAAGTGCACTGATGTAAAACAATTTGAAATACAGCTCTATACCTATTGTACAACTCGTATCACCACTTCAGTATTCGTTATAGTTGCTGTTGTCTACGCTACATTACACAAATATGGTCTGGAGGAAATGTGTGTGGGACAAAATGGTTGAAATGCTTGTTCGTTAGAAAATGTCGTTACGTTAAGCAGTGTTTTAACTACATCCAGAGTTCCCGTTAGTGGACGTATATTACGCCGAAAAAAATCACTAAATACGCCCCAAATCCGGACACCTGACGTGAATACCACAACATTTTGAAGCCCGGCGTCAACTTGAGAATGTGATGGAGAATGGGTAAAGGGAGAGGAGAGATGGATAGATCCCGTCTTACCTTCAGCCCACCCACATGAAATGTTGGATAAAAGCCCGACGTTCAGTTTCGTTAGCCTACCGCTTCTTCGAGCTGTCGTTTCAGCGTCTTGATGCGCGCTTGCAGCTGGTTGATCTGTTCGTTGGCTTCAGCGGCGAGACGACGCTCGTCTTCTGTCTGTTGTCTCTGCTCCTGCAGCAAGCGCTGTAACTTGCGATTTTCGGCGGCCAAGTCGCGTGCACGTCGCTGTTCAGCATCCAGTTCAGCCTCCAGTTCACGCACCTGTCCCACACCATGATTGACAAAGTACAAAATGCGTCTGAACGTGTTCTAACACAATATATTAAAAGTACTTCAGACACACATTTCAGTTACTTGTTTTGCACTTAATGAAACATTTTCAATAATTCAAGTCATTCAACAACTCAGCGCTATGTAATTTCTTTCTCACTTCTTTATCTTCGTCCAATTAACTTCTTACACGTCAACATGTAACACAGCTGAATGCAATTACTTGCTATAATTAGTTACCCCGCCCCCGGTAGGGGACGGGGTATTGTTTTCAGGCGATTTCTTTGTTTCTTTGTCAGCAACATTACGAGAAAACGGCTGGACCGATTTGCATGAAATTTTCAGGGAAGGTGTGGAATGACCATGGGACGACCTGATTAAATTTTGGGTCAATTTTCAGTTAAACGGGTCGGCGGGTCAACGGTCAATTTATTTGTTATCACCATCCATAGCTCCGGACTGGCGTTAACAAGACAGTATCATTCGCTAGGTGGCAGCAGGGGCGGGGTTTGTTGTGCCTCGCACCACAGCTTGTTTTTCATTATATCTCTATGTGTTTATTTATACCAGATAAATAATTTATCTGGGATGAAAAGGTCAAATGTCAAGGTCACAGTATGGGACTGCATCAAGAATTCGCAATACAGTACACTTTCAAATCTCTTCCCCTTGCTATGCAGCAGTTTTGCATGAGGCAATCAGAGACGGAATGAAACCGATCAGCAAATGTTCTTTCCAGTGCACTCACCCTGTTCTGTAACTTCTCGGCGAGTTTTTTGCCCTCCCTGAGCGCAGTGGCCTCAGTCTGTTCCAGACGTACAACAACCTGTCTCAGTTCTACTTCGAGTTGTTTACGCAGCGTGTCGGCGTTGCGGTAGTTCTCTTCCGCCTGCAACATGTTACAGTCTCGCTAGTTTTTATTCACCACAAATTCACAGTAAATACGTGTATCACTGCATCGTCTTAGCCCACAATAGAATCGATAGCAATACATGGATGTGTATTAGTTAAGATTTAGTTAAGTTATTCCTTTCGTTGTTTGTTTAATTGTTCCTACCATTATTACGGTGAATAAAGATTTTCAATAATGGCTGTCACTCTACGCTCAGCATATTACAGTAAAAGAAATCATAGAACGCGATTAACTTTTTATGTTTATAGATTTTATCATTGTATAGTTGCGGTTGTCAACTTGTCTCACACAAATATGAATGAAATATGATGAACGACATGACGAAATAAATAAAAATATACACCACAGACTACGGGCCTACAAACACAGTAGCGCCTTCTGTCGTATCTACCTTGCGCCATTTTTTCTTGTGGCCTCTTTCTTGCCTTACTCCTTAGGTTGTTTCTTTCAGTCTTGTAAACGCAATTTTCGTCACTTGCGGCCACTGCAAGCTCCGCAGCCCCAGCAATTTCGGCTGCTTTGGGGCCCAATAAATATAGCGCTGTAAGCCGTAAAGGGAAACGATAGAATGAAGATTCTAACTGATGGACAGTTAGTTGAACAAGTTAGTGAGTTCAGATATCTGGGCAGTCTCATGTCAGAGGACGGATATTGTGAAAAGGAAATTCATAACAGAATAGCAGTTGGAAAGAAGATATTCACGGATAAGAAAAGACACGGGCAAATTAAATCTTGGAATTGAAGAAACAAATTAAATGGTCTCGTTTGGAGCACAACACTGTATGCTGACGTGGACGTTGACGCAGGCAGATAGAACAAGTAGACTGGAAGCCTTTGAAATGTGGATCTGGAGAAGGATGGAGAAAAAAATCAGTTGGAAGGACAAGACGACAAATGAGGAAATTTTACACATGGTCCAAGAAGATAGAAAGACTAAACACAATATGGTACCTTAAGCACAAGTGAACTGGTCACGTGTTACAGCATGACGGACTGCTGCGTCACATATTGGAAGGATGTTAAGCAAAACTACAAGAGGAAGAAGGCGGATAGGTGGTAGACGACTTATTAGAAACGAATTATGCAAATGTGAAAAAGCAGCTGATGACAGGAGCGTCTGGAGAACAGTAAGAACTGTCGTAAACCTGCTGAATGAGCAGATCACTAAAGAAGAAGAAACGCAATTTTCGTCGTTTGCGACCGCTTGCAAGATCTGGAGCCTCAGCAATTGCGGATGCTTTGGGGGTCGTATAAACATGGCAGCACTGAACAAACAGACCCTTAAGTGGCAGAACATTCGTAATGTGAGTTCTTGAGGTCGTCATGACGACGTGAATAAAACAGCAAAAAAGCTGAATCTTTACTGAACGTGTGCGTATAAAATGAAACATGGTTAGAATTAGAAAGGACAAATGACACGACAGCAAAGATAATGACAAACCTGTCGAAGTTCTTCGGTGAGTCGAGTAATTTCCATTTGAGCACGATCTGCACGGTCCTCCGCTGCACGGCGAGCAGTGAGCGCTTCCTCCAGTTCTGCCTGTAGATTAGCTATGTCGCCCTCGAGACGGCGCTTGTCGTTGTTCAAGTTGGTGATGGTGATAGACAGCTCGTTGACACGTACTGACATTTCGCCCAACTCCGCCTCGGCGTGCTTCCGCCCGCGCTCCGACTACACAAAGTACAGTCAGTAATCACCTACAGGGAGGTGAAGTCCACGTCTATGTTCTGCGGTGGCGCAATGATTAGGACGAATCGAATTACAAACCAATTCACGTTAATTCAAGAAATGAGAACGTGAGCCAAAGATCATGAGAATGATTATGAGTTGATAATAATGGTGGCGTAGACAAGGGTGCATATCCAC
>Ga0209679_1001476_pt1 | contig 10161 bp, 7 predicted proteins | sample WorMetHEROISLAND_4_FD_187408 | JGI IMG/M metagenome (GOLD analysis project Ga0209679, IMG submission 187408) | Marine gutless worms symbiont microbial communities from Max Planck institute for Marine Microbiology, Germany - Olavius sp. 2 HERON... ...
CTAAGCCGGCAGGTTTGGATGCAGCTGCAGCTCGAGCACCGGTTCTGGAAAAATGTAACCGGAGCCCGGTTTTGAAAACGGGTACCGGATAACCGGATATTACTTAACAACCTTACCTGTATGTCTTGCTCATAAGTTCCCAAAAAACCAGCCTACAAGCTAGACTAAGTACACTACTGTTCAGTGCTTTTATTCTGCCTTTTGGTTGGCTATTTAAATGGTATCAACCCTGTAAAAAGTTTTGCTGCTCCAGCAACTGCCTAACATTTATTTCTGGCAGCCAGTAATAGTTGGCTCCAGTCAAATAAAAAATTTGAAAGTAGTAGCAGTAGTCTACTACTGTTCACCTTGGAAGCTGCCACTTCTCTTCTTCTCGCGACACTCGGTTGTTTCCAGCTCACAATCATCAAGAACACTGTCACTGAAGCACTCGGTCATCATCGTAACTCGTTCATGCAGGTCACTGCTGACAACACCAATCTCATCGGCATGATCAATCAGCAGCTGCACAATACCGGCCTGTCCCGTCAACATCGACTTTGTCGCATCACTTCCAATGACTGCAGATGTCGAGCTGGTATGGAAAATGTTCGGTGCCAAACATATAGCGATGTTCGCCGCATCCATTTTGTTGTGGAAAGATCGATCGACGACTCGCCGAAGAAAGGTGCAAATATAGCGCAGAGCTGAGAGGTTGTGCCTTGGCAAAAGATGGCAGAGAAGAAGAACGGCAGAAATGCGTTTTGATGGCGGAACGAGATCGTAGCAGCCGAGAAAGGCATCCTGCAACTGACTAGTTAACAGCGGCTCTGGCAGTTCACGCAGAAACTGCTTGAGGAGTCCGGCAAAGTCAAGGACACTAGCATCTGATACAGGCTCACCTGCGTCAATTTTCACCTGTGAAACCAGAAACACATACCATTAAAATCTCTCTGCTCATTAACCAGTAACATCATTATCCATACATATTCTTTGTCATGGTTATACCACTGTTTCTTAAAGTCTACTTTCTATGACTCAGTCCTAAGGTTCGCTGGAAACTTCCAATTCAAGACGGTTGTCGCACAGACTAACTTACCAGCAGTGCAATTTTTTCAGAAAAATGAACATATTCAAACTCAAAGTATAACTCTACAACATAGATTTCTGTTATACGACTCATAATAATCCTGGTCAATGTTAACAACAGCAGCTGCTAAACAAATTTACGGCAAAATATATCAGCAGTTACTGACTTTGAGTTCCTTCAGTTTTGCCATGCTGCCAGACCTTCGAAATATGCCTTCCACGTCTATGTCTTTGTCAATCAAGTCTATGATCTCCATCAAAAAGCTGAAGAAAATAAAAACACATACAGCTTACTTACAGAAAAAGTCAACATTATTTATACTTTAGTTGCATAATGCAAGGTTACATCATTTTTACTACATTCTTCTCTGAGACCGCTTCCTAGTGAAAGACTTCACAAATTATGGCAACTTTAATATTTCTTTCTGTAATGGTAATTATGCAGAAAGCAGAATAACAGAAGTCAACATTATTCCATTCAGCAATGGCAACAAGTGTAAGACAACTAGGTGGTTATGCACCAAATTACTGCAAGTTGCAATAGCTGCCAGTTCTGTGGCAGATCAAGTACAGAATGGCAGCGATGACTTTCATGATCTACAGCAGAGCAACCTTATCATATCACAAAGTAGCTTAGCTGTGTGCATGCAGCTTACATTCATTAATTACCGGTACTCCATTGCAGTTCAACTGCTCAGTAAGATAGAGGCTGCCCATCACAGTTATCACCATTCTGCACAGGTCTGTTACATGTAACTCACGAGCTACAACAGTTTTCCTTGGCTCAAAACATTTGCTTTTAACCATCACTGACTGACCTGCCAGTGGTGACTCTGAATCTTGATATTAATCAACCTTATAGCATTGTGGTGAACAGTGTACCATTGTATTAGAGTCAAGCACTTCTGAATCTATCAATAAAACATCTTATGATAAATCTTTCATTACGTCTATATTTATCTACAGTAACCTTCAGGATATACTACAGCACAAGCTACATTCTACGTTTACATATTATTTATTATTATTAGTAATTGCGCATTTGTGGGTTAAACCACAGCATATTTCCATTACACCACATGAGCCACTACACATCTCAGTGGCATCTCTTGGCTTATCTCTTGCCATCGAAGGAGTCCATAGTGTCCTTGGGTAAGTTCTCGAAGTCTAGACAGATCAACAAAGCTTTTCGGTTGCATCCTGATAAGCTGCAAATTTTTGTCCAGAGCAACAAGCAGTGACGTTCAGGGACGTCTACACATGATAAATAGAAATTATTTAACAAAACTAATGTAACAACAGATACACATCTAATTGTCTATGATATTAATAACTTTCCTCTTACTTTGGAACCACTCCATAGTTTTCGATAATGGAGCATGGGAGTTGACAGAGGTGATATCCAAAAACACCACATCTCTCTTTCTGCAGTATACAAACAAAAATCAGAAATTACAAATCTTCAACACCAATAAAGTAATTATAAAACAGCTGAGAAGTTCAATGCAGATGATGAGAATGCACCTCATCAGTGGCAGGAAGACTGGAAGCCAGACTTAGGGCCGGTTGTTCCACGCGCAGGTTAACCTCGTGGTTAGCTAACCAAAGGTTAAGTTCAATTCTCGGGTTAACCTTGCGCACATTGCACCACAGAAAATTAAGTGGCTAACTCGTGGATTTTGGCGTGGTGCAACGTGCTATGAGATAACTCTAGAGTTAACCGCGAGGTTAACTCTAACCTGTGCGTGGAACAACCGGCCCTTAGTGGTTAACTGTTCCCTAGTGGAGAACCCCAACATCTGGCAATCTAATTTTCACCTCTCTTGACAACAATGGTCTGTACTATACCACTTGTTAAAGATACAATGACAGATGTATATGCATGGGAGATCACCGACGTCTCACACTGTCACCAGCAGTCAACATACACTAAATGCAAATACTGCTTACTGTAATATAATGTATCAATGTAAACTAGAAATTAGAACTTGATGCACAGCATCGAGCTCTGAGCTCTGTATGCCTCAGCCTGCTGGGCCCTTGGTCATGCTGTGACCTTGACCTTTGACCTTCAAAACTGACGTGTTTACATCTTCATCCTAAAATGCATCAACTTTGAAAGTTTGGTGAAATTCACCTGGGAATTTTCAAGATAATGCATTAACAAGGCCAAAAAGAGCATTTCCCAACACATCGTAACCTCGATCCAATACTTAAAGCATTCATCCTTGACTAATAGGGGCAGTTCTACGCTGCACGCTGCGGCAGGGGGGCACTTGCCCCCCAGATTCACTTGTTGCCCCTCCAGATTCAAAAGCTAGCTGACTGTTCTGGGTCTGACTAAATACCACGTCGACCGCATAATTACCGCGTCGACCGCTTAATAAATACCGCGTCAACCGTTGCACAGTGATTATGACGTGCTAATCACTGCTCCAAACGACTGTAGACGCCGCTGGCTGTTCATCACCTGCTTCCGATGAATCGTCGTAATCATCGGTGCCGTCGCTGCCACAAAACTCGACGTTCGGTCCAGATTCGGCACATCGACCCACGAGTAGTACCAAGTGGTCCGGTCTGAATGCGTCCAGTGCATTCGGTAACGTCATCACCGCCCACATCAGCGTTAGCGCGTGCCACAGCGCAGCGCAGTGCTGTTTCGCGAGAGTCCCGTGTACGCGCCGGTAATTATGCGGTCGACGCGGTCGATGCGGTATTTAGTCATACCGGACCGTTCTGACGTGATTTCTGAGATCCCAAAATGCTCCAAAATCCAATTTTCCGGGGCTCCACACAGCACTCCCCCAGACCCTCTAACTGATGAGGAGGGGCTCGCTGCCCCCTAACAAGAACCCCACCCCAACTCACGGCCCTTTGGGTCACGTTTCTACGGGTCTCAGGGTCTAACGCACTACAGAGTTGGCAACTCTACTAATGATAGACTTCAAATGTAGGCCTATAAAACGTGTCCATACTTTTCACTACCACGATTTCGAAGTGGCGTTGCTGACAATGCTGCTAGACTTTGCTAGTGCTTGCATCACAGGCGTTAACTGACTGAACACGTCGATTCGATCTTTTTTTAATACCGGATAGATCTTGGGGCCGGTGCGGTGTTTCATGACACCAGGCCCAGCTATACTAACCGAAACTACGGAATGTATCTGCTGCTCTGACTGTTTTCGGATCTTCGGAATTTTTACTCCAATATCCCTCAGGTCGTGAATAACAACAGCTTCTAAGTTAGAAATATTATCGACATTCCTATTAAACTTCATTATTTACTTTTTATCCATAAACAAACAACTTCGAACTCCGCAGACTGTACACTGATTGGTTGACAATTTTTACATCAGTAAATAAGTAAGGCACAGCACAAACGATGACGGCTGTGACTATATGAGTGACCCTGCTGTGAGCCTGTGACTACCAAAGATAATCGAACACAATTACTAACAATGTTAGTTGTATTATCTTTGTGACTACCAGGGAGAGTTAACTCTCACAGGTGACTATACGTCTTGCATGTGCATTTTTGTCTCAACTTCATTGGAGACTAATGATAGTTCATTAATCTCCAATGATGAAGTCGAGATACCGGTACGAGATATTTAACGTGACTGCACAACAGTTAACTTACGGCGACTTAGTTACTGGCCGAAAAAACGCGAATTTTCCATGCCACACACTCACTTAATGTCCTCGGGACGAACCCTTTCCAATTTATGGATGAACCTTATAAATTCTGAGACCGGCGGTGGGAGTCTGGGGGTGAAGCCCCCATAAGCCGGAGACAAATGATAATTTCCAGCAATGACAGGGAGGACATGCACCCATGTCCCCCTCGCTACGCCACTGGCGACATTCACTACTAATTTAAGAGTAGCTAAGCTCCGAAAGCCAGGCTTCATAGTAAGTTCAATATATACGTACCGGCGCAAAACATAATTTAACGTAAAATGTCCTTCCAAGGTCTCGTATTTGGGGGTCAGTGCCAAAGCAACCAGACTAATTAACTCTTATCCCGGCAACGGCATCGCGCGGTTTCCTTGCGACAGCACGGCTTTCTTGTCTACTAGGGCGAGCTCGCAGAAAGTGTTAACAAGTGAAAGTAACATCGAACGACAACCGGAAATAGCGACATGGCCGCGCCCATACAGGAAATAGTCATACCACTGGCGGAAGTACAACAAATAGCGTTGAAATTCCAACGGCAAGACCGGGATTTTCGACCATCGCGAGCCAGAATAGTGTCGCCAAAAAGGCAATGTGGCCACCAAAACCGAAAATACTCTGGAACTATGACAGATAAGATGACAATTCCAACAATTCCGCTCCTGGGCAGAATCCCCCCAGACCTTCTAGCGGAGTCCCCCCAGACCTTCTGTGCCCATCTTCACTTCAGAGCCTAGCTACGTCACTGCATTATATTTCGAGAGAGTAGAGTTAGAGTAGGCCTAGTGGGTTACGTCTTCGTCGCTGATAGTGTGGGTCTATCTTTATTAAAATTTTCGCGGTGGGCTCCGAAAACGCACGTATTTTGAAACAGAGTGCACAATGGCCGTTCAAGGTCATTCAAGGTCGTTGATTTTCGAAAGTGCATATGCACCTTCCTATTAGTCATCAATAGTAACCTTGGTCGTATCTTGTCCCGTTTCAGAGATACCGCGGTATTGCCGGTTTGGTTATCTGTTGAACACAGCGACACCACCCCTATTCCACCCAAATTTTAAGGTGTTCCCTTGGACTAGATTTCCAACAGATGGACAACTAACGATAGCAATACTGCGATATCAGTAACTGGTGATGGTAACTAGCTACTTTTTACCGCGCGCTGCATTATGTGCATATCGGCGATATGCACATAATGCAGCGCGCGGTAAAAAGTAGCTAGTTACCGTCACCAGTTACTGACACCAAAAGTAACTAGTTACTTTATTAGTTATATGCATATTGAACATTGACGTCTGTCTAATCTGTTCAGATTTCTCTCTTCAATCCAACTCCTTTGGTGCCTCACCCAGTTTCAGTACATGCCCAATCCAGGCTTTCCAGCTGGTGTTAGGCAACAGGTCGTGGGAATACGAGTTTGACGGGGCACAAATCACAATGACTCATCAGTCATCACACATTGACAAACGCGGAGCACATTGTGTAATATTACGTTCATTTTCACATAAAAATATCCTTCTGCTGAAGACGCCGCACCATCCACGGGGCACCGGGAGTTGCCTCCCTGCCAAATAGTAAGCCATTATGCCACTATCAAAGTGGTATACCAGTATAATTGATCAAACTAAAGCACTGATGGCTGTAACGCTCGCTCATGTAGCCTAAGCGTCCACTTTCAAAGCAACTGAATCAGAACTGAGATGATAAGATTTGCATTGTAAAGTCTCTAAAAACTTTCCCTGGAACGTTTGAAACAATGGCTTCACGTTTTGCAGGTTCAAATATTTATCGACTATCGGTCAGTGGTGGTTTGCTGGCACACTAGACAACAACCACCATCGAGATGGTAATTCTCTTCAGAATGGTAAGGTAGCACAGAGCACCATTATAACGGGTAAAGAATACAGCAGGTGTGAGATGAAATGCGATTACCTTTTGAATTTATTTAGCACAGTACAGTATTGCTGAACTGTTTACAACCGAGTCACAATGTATATACATATGCAGTAGCTAAATCGTAAGACGACAAAAACACAGAGCGATCTACTAAAAGACAATGCACAGACAGTTACACATGATTATTATATACACACTGAAGACAATCAGAGAATTGTGACTAAATAATGAGACTGAAAGAACTAATAATTATAACAGCAATCTGTTGAACAACGAATGAAATAACAGATATTGTACTGCATCATTCTATTATTATTAGTACTACTATTACTATCACTCTTTCAATTTTTAAGCAGGAAATTTTCCTGAGTTACGGTACTCCAGATTAGGCCACGCCCATGAAAAACCCACTATCTGGAATTGTTCAATCAGGACTTTTACAGGACGGATGCCCTTCCCATTGCCCAACCAACAGTAACAAAGGCTGAAGGATCAGTATTATAACCATTATCACCTTTCATACGAAAGTAAAACCAAACCACTGGAATGTTTGAGTTCTTCTGAAGCAAAGTTACACTGTTCATCAGCAACACAACCTATTCACAGTAATGTACACCTATCGTGTCATACTTATTTATGAATGGGACAGGACAAGCCAAGATATAAAGAAATAGAATAAGAAAATCGGATAAACAGCGAGAGCCTTGCGACGCGGTGGCTGACATTCGGCGAGAAAGGCTGTTGATGCTGAAACACACAAAATATATCTATGCACAGCAACACAATTTAACAGCTGCAATCGTAATATAATGCAGATAGCGTTGGTCTTCACGCAGAAGTGTTGGTTTGTCATCCCCATCTAGCACCTTCCCTCCTGCATGGACGCGGGCCCTGACCCCACTGTTGGCCTTCACGGGCACCAACGGTGTGACCCCCACCCCTTTCCTTACCCACTCCCACCCGTTTAATTAGCAATTAGCGAAAAACGTGATTTTCGGCGTAGCGGTGGTTTTCCCGTTGTCATCACCTTCGGCGTTGATTCGCCGGGCATCGCGCCTGGCAAGGCGAACAGCTGTGCACCGGTGTACAACCTTCCCGCCCTAGGGCAGTTCACTGAATTGACCATAGCCACCAATGTCTGTGACACTGATGGCATAAGCAAGCACAGGTTTTCACAATTATACAGTCTACACTACTGCTGTACAGCACAGTATGCACTGAGTTTAACCATCCAGCTCAAGTTCAACTGAAACAGGTCTTTGAAAGTTTTAAGATAGTGTAGTTAATATAATTTTCAGACGGAGAGTTCCACTTTTTGGCAAAAAATAAAAGCACCCACAAATTTATAACGTCAAGTCTACTTGATGTTACAAACCTTAAAATAGTCACACATTGGCACACACTGGATAAGCTGCAACACTCTAACATGGGTGTCTATACCCCTAGCAAGTGGATGCAACTCCCCAATCCAGCTTACCTCACCCCAAAAGGCTCCTCACTCTAGCTGTCAGTTAGCAGCTGTTTCACTTAATCATTTTTGTTATGGGACTGAGACAAGATGTGTATGACTTTGTCCCCAAAGCTTCATTTTTTGTTCTTTTGAGACTTTGGATGCAGGCTGCAACCACCGGAATTGGGTATCTACTCTGACATGTCACTGTCACGCTTGGCTTATAGAACAGCAAATTATTCTGACTGACAGAACGAGGAGAACAATTTCACAGCCACAATTGTATGTACTACTACTATCAATCAACCGACATTGTTTAAAACAGCCAACATAACATAGCTACCACAAAGTACACTATAGCTAGACATAACAGGTACAGTTAAAGTTTGCAAGTCAGACGACAAGGTGGTCTGCATACGATTTTATGAAACGGAACAGTTTTGAGATGCTGGCAGAAATGCAATGACGTAATCTCCTCTTGCACATCATTCCAGATGCACGGGACAACAACCAGACAAGTCTAGTTATTGACACTAGAAAGTATGACAACTGTATTGTGTTTTATCCAGACCTCTAACGGATGTAGACACTCAGGGGTGTAGACCCGCTCTTAGAAGACACCCCCTGCTTGAACTGTTAGTAACTATTACCGCAAGGGAGAGAAGGGAAGGAGCAACCCCCTCCTGCTGCTAGCTCACACTGCCAAAAGCAAACTCTTGTATAAATCCTTAACAAGTCCAGCATTCCAGATGTGGAATGCACAGGCCAGCAACCACAAAAGCCTGTTATTGACAGTAAAAGTGGCAATGCACTTAAAGCAGTAAATAATTAAGCATCAAAAGAGATAAAGGCTGCTTTAGACCGTGGTTACATGTAAAATAAAACATGTAAAATGTTTTAGAGCTGTCGACTTCCCGCGGCTAGGCCGTGGATGTAAAAATATTATAAAAATGTTTTATTTTTCACACAACCACAATGAAAAATGTTTTAGCTGCTGTAAAAATCTTGCAAAACATTTTGGCGGTTTCACGCTAGTTGCCAAATATTCATGAGGCAGCATCATTGCAGCCAATCACAGTGTTTCATGTGAGAATGACGTCGTGCTGCGCAGCGACGTGACAACACAACACTGATTGACTGCTAGCCCCTCCCTTTACATGGTTACAGGTAAAATAAAACATTTGCAATGCATTTGCAAAAATGTTTTAGAGCCATTGACTTCCCACGGTTATGTTTTATTTTACACGTAACCACCTCCTGTCTTCAATATGTGTTCAACATGCTAAAACATTTGAAAACATTGTTACAGGTGGTTACATGTAAAATAGAACACTAAAACTTTTTGCAAATGTTTTATTTTCTAAGAAACCATGGTCTAATGCTAAACTCTTTAGACATTAAGCTCAATGAAATGACATCAAACCGTACAAAACATACCGAACGTTGACCAGCCAAATGCGAGGAGCACAATTGTACAGCGAACAATAAACATTAGCGTTGACTGCTGAGCAAGCAACACCAGCTGACAGATGAGCAGCGCTATCAGCAATGGCAGAACACAGTAGCCGAGAACACAAACACTCTGGAAGAAAGATCTAAAAGAAGAACATTTCCAATACAACGCATACGTCTCAACTCAGCCGGTATAGTACAATTACTATGTATATGATCAATAATGCTGGTAAATTTGCAAAAAGTAATAAAATAAACTAGATAGCACCGGATACAGCATAATACCTATGCCACTGAGACTAATGCGGCGTGCAGTCGTGGTTCGGCAGACACACAGACACACACACACACTGACACAGACACCAAGCATCACAATACCTTCACATGCTAAGTAGCGGCAAAGGTAACCAGAAAAGATGACATTTTGAAATACCAGTGACATTATTGGTGCACTTAGTGCAGTAACAAAAAGTATAATATTACTTGTTTTGTTGTTTAAATGCCTATGATTCTGGGGTTAATCCAGATTAGGCCAGGTCTGTATGAATAACGTCTAGGATTGCTGGAGCAGGTTTCAGCAGGCTGCATATGCTTCACATTGCGCAGCATCAAAGGACTGAAGA
>Ga0209679_1001478_pt1 | contig 10157 bp, 7 predicted proteins | sample WorMetHEROISLAND_4_FD_187408 | JGI IMG/M metagenome (GOLD analysis project Ga0209679, IMG submission 187408) | Marine gutless worms symbiont microbial communities from Max Planck institute for Marine Microbiology, Germany - Olavius sp. 2 HERON... ...
ACCGAACCGAAAAACCGAAAACCGCGGTTAATTTGGTAAAACCGAAACCGAACCGAAAACCGCGGTTTTTGGCCAAACCGAACCGAAAACCGAACCGAAGTCATTTTTTGCTAACCGCACACCCCTAGCTGTGATACAATTGAGCTGTGGTGGGATCTTTAATGATTGATTATTTCACAGTTGTTCGCTGCAAGACTTGTTCATCGGTTGCTGTCCGGAAATTCTGCGTCATGCTTAGCTGATGACTCATCTTGTCGCTGACGCTCGTGAGCGACGGCTGTGCTCCACAGCGAGTCGGACATGCGTCGTTACCCGGACCCACAGCACCTTTGGTGATAGAGCTTTTGCAGCTGCCAGTCCCGGGCTATGGAACAGTTTGCCGCCACATCTCAGAGATGCTGACTTACCATACAGTCGGTTCCGGCGGTCACTAAAGACATTTTTGTTTGGGCCAGGGCACTGTGACTACTGTTTTAACTGTGCCACCTAGAAATAATCTTACTTACTTACTTACATGGCAAGCGTGGCTCATTTGTTCAGCTACTAACATCTCTAAGGACCTGTGTTTAATGCGAGTGATATATATTGACATGATCATTCATTCATTCAGAGAGTACGTTGTCTCCTATTTTGACTTGCTGTGTATTTTACTGCTCATTGCCGTTGTTGTTTTTAATCAGCGTGCTTTTTGCAAGCATTGTCAATCACAACGTCGTTGATTTTATTAATTTAACTTTTTTATAGTGAAGTACAGTGTTTGTTATTACCGTTTTATTGTAGCGGTAGCTAAATAATGTTGATTTTACGTCTCTTTTTAGGCGGCGCATTCCAGACAGCGATTCCACCAATTGTGACAGATGTTACCTTTGCATGATGTGTCCATCTGTCTGTATGTGTGTATGTTTGTGTGTGTGTGTCATCTGTCAAACCCGTGCACCATACTGAAGCCGTTGGACGTAATGAGTTGCCATTGGCAGGGACAGTCGTGTGGTCCCGAGTAAATTGTGGCCCGATCAACCTATGGGAAGGGGCGATTTCGGGGGTTGGAATTCCTGGTTCACAGCAATGCCACCTATGCCGCGTTACTCTCCGTGGTGAAGGTAAATTAGTTGTTTTTGTGATTATTTTATTTTTTTATATTTTTATTTGTATTTATCGTCAACGTGTTTGCTGTAACTTATAATTGTTGTCGTGATTTATCTAGCCGGCAACGACTCCTCCTTCGGCTAACCAGACTCCACAGCCGTTACAGCGAACAGCGGCAAAACATTCCAGTGTGTCTTCCTCCACTCGGCCAGCAATACCGGCAGCCCAGCCAGTCACGTTGCCTTCACCTCGATCTCCACCAATCACAGCTAAACCAGCCGTCGTCGATCTACTAGCCGATATTGGGTCCCAGCCAGCTACTTCAAGCCAGGCGCCGTCTGAAAATACTACTGGTACTATCAGCATATTTTTGTTTACGTAATATATTAAATTTTTGCAATTTTATGTGAACTGCAAAATAGTTCTGTAACAGTTTGCAGTTAATGAAATAAAATCGGTGATGTCAAGCTATTATTTTTTAAAGTGTGTTAATCGTGTACTTAATTATATATGTTAATCGCAGTTTTAACGTATGTTTTTTTGTGTTAAAGGCAGGAGTAGTCAGACAACAGAAAGCTTCAGAAATGTTTCATTTTTACATGCTTGTGTTTGAGCTCTTAAGTCGGACAGCACGGTTAAATGTTTTTTTTTCCTCAGTGTGTCAAGACGTCTGGTTTAGTGTAATCTGTTGCTGTGTTCAGACACAGGTGTAATCTGTTGCCGTGCTCAGACGTGTAATTTGCTGCCGTATTCAGGCATATTTGTAATTTTTTGCTGTGCTCAGATGCAGGTGTATTTTTTGCAGGTGTATTTTTTGCAGGTGTATTTTTATCCACGCGACGCTATGCTAGCGCGGGTCTTTGCGACAGCGACGTGTCCGTCTGTCCATCCGTCTGTCCGTCACACGCCGGTATTGTGCAAAAACGGTGCATTTTAGACACAAACTTACTGTGGGACGGTAATAGGCAACCATATGCAAGCTATCAAATGGTGCCACTTTTGATGACCTTGAGTGACCCCTGACCCGGGTTTCAAGGACATGGTAGTTTTAAAAGCGACGCATTCTACAGACACAGTTACTATATAGGACGCTAATAGGAAACCATATGCAAACTATCGATAGGCAAGCTAGCTATACAGCTTACCAACCCACTGCTCTTACATAAACCGTGCAAATGTTTCGCAAGCGTCGCGCAGGTTTGTCAGCGACAGCTGGGCTTTCTTGTTAAATTCAGGCACAGGTGTAATTTACTCAGCTGCATTCAGACACAGGTGTGTTTTTTGCTGTGTTCAGATGCAGGCGGATTTGCAAACTTTGTGGCATTTGCTACTCAGCCAGCATCTGTGCCAAGTTCTTTACCACCTGTACTGAGACCGCCAGGTATGAAAGTTTTTTTCGCACTTACCGAGTTTCGTATAAATATGTGAAACATGTAATAATTTTTCTGAGTAATAAAATGGTGAATATCCATTTATATACCGGTATTAATAAATGCAACAAACTTACCAGTTTAAAATTCCGTGTAAGAATGGCATGATAACCTTAGACAACTAAAACAGTAAAAATCTTTTGGGTAACCGTAGATGCAGCGTATCATATTGTCACATGTAAATTTCCTATCGTATCATCACAATGTCACGATGTGCTGACATTGTAATGGTGCTGAAACGTCTTAACGTTTGTCTCCATTACATTGTTTTGCAGGTGCTCCGCAGTCTTTGCCGCCACCAGCTGGTACTCAACCGATCTCGGTAGCACCGTCATCACAGCCTGCAGACAAATACTCGGCAATTGCTGACCTGGAGAGTGTGTTTAGTTCAACTTCAATCGGCAGCGGATTTGGGTTTCAGACTGCAGGTGTGACCTGGCCTGGAAGTGGAGTAGTGGGAGGACCAGGTGTTACTGTGGGGGCAATGTGGGGACCTCAGGCTGTGCAGTACAGCAGCGATGGCAGAACTCCGGCAATCAACATGGGCCAGACTGTGCCGCAGATGTTTGGAGCTAGCAGTGCGGCAAATTCTACTGCTGGTCCTCCATCATATGCCGCTGTGTCAGGTAACTGTTTACACTGTTTGTCTTTCAGTGCATTGATGTTCTTGGCTGAGTGCGAGAACTGCGTCCAACCTGTAAAATACTTGCTGTAGCAATCATTCAGGGTTCTCCCTTGGCAACTCAGCCTAACTTGCAGCTACTATGAAAATATAGGCTGTTTAAACGAGAAAACTTACTACTCTTAGTACTAGTAAATAGTAAATAAGTAAGTAAGTAAAAAGAACGATTTAAGTGTCCGAAAATGACGGCAGTCACTGCGCAGGCACTACAAAAGTTGAGGTAACGAGTCACGGAAAGGAACGCCTGAAGAGGAAAGCCTTCAAGCATCCTCACGAAAGAGACATAGAGGGTGCGGACGTGTTGTGTTGAGGCAGACTGTTCCAGGCGCGGGCGGTGGCAACAGGAAAGGCCCGATCACGTTCAGAGAACAGTAGTTGTAGTTGTAGTTGTTGTCATTGCCTTTGCTGCCGCTTAGCAAGTGCAGAAGGATCGTGACGATCGGCGTCTGTGTGTCAGCAGCAGCAGCAGCAGCAGCAGCATTACTTCTTTACTGATGTTCAGTTGCTGCTGGTTGCTGCTGCTGTTGTTGTTGTTGTTTTTGCAGCTGTTGTTGTGTTGTTGTTGCTGTTGTTGTGTTGTTGTTGTTAGTATATGATAGTTTGATGGTGGTAGTAGAGTAGTAGTAGCAGCAGTAGCAGTAGCAGCATTACTTGTTTACTGATGTTCAGTTGCTGCTGGTTGCTGTTGTTGTTTTTGCAGCTGTTGTTGTGTTGTTGTTGTTAGTATATGATAGTTTGATGGTGGTCGTAGAGTAGTAGTAGCAGCAGTAGCAGTAGCAGCATTACTTGTTTACTGATGATCAGTTTGTATTGCTGGCTGCTGACGTCTTCTGTTGATTTCTCAACTGTGTCAGTATCATGTATTCACTGGTGATGTATGTTGTGTGTTCTCTCTCACTAGCTGCTCCTAACCAGTTTTCTGCACCGATGGTCGGTGGTGGTCAACCCACAGCGTCCAGTAGCAGAATGCAGTTTGTTCCACAGCCGATGAATTATGCCGGTGTACCTCAACAGTTTGTTCCAGCCGGCTACGGCTTCTATGCCCCACCGCCGATGCCTGGTGCCCCAGTGCCAGCTGGTTTTCCTGTCTACGGCTCATCACAGAAGCAGTTCTCTGCCGTCAATGGCGCCACTGGCAATCCAGGAAGTAACAGTGCTGCGGCAGTGGCAGGTGGTACTCAGCAGACTGCAGCGCAACCAGCAGGTGGTTCTTGGCCTTCACAGACACACCAACCCATTAATCCGTTTCTGGTATGCACATTTTTTAATATGTTGCTGTTATCCGTTAGCTTATGTCCTTAAATCTGAGTAATGTTGTCAGTAGAGCTGTCGAATTAACGCATTAATTAACGCATTAAAGAATTAATCACGATTAAAAAAATTACTGCTGTTAAAAAATCAACGCACATACATAAATTCTCTATCAAGCAGCAGTTCCAATATGCAATTGAACTGCGGTTGTTTGATGATCGAATAATATTCAATTAATTATTAACAACAAATATCAGTTAATTTTTCAGTTGTGCATCATTGATGGCAAGTTCGACAGTGGTCGCATCTTGTAGATTAGTCATGAGCAGCAAGATGTGCAGTTGTTCGCTGATGGCAACCTACAACGTAAACTAGACCTGTCAAATTGACACATTAATTGACGCGTTAATGCGCGATTAAAAAAATTAATCGCTCGATAGCTCTAGTTGTCAGTGTTACATACTTGGTCTCAGTATACCATTTAATCAGCCTCCTTGCTCCTTGGTATCATTGTTGTCTGCAGCGTGGTGCTGCAAAGGTGAGTTGACAATGCAGGTGGACACTGTCGGGGAATTTTAGGAATTTCAGTGCCTGGGAAGTGTTCACCCTGTAGTGGTTACAGCTTTTCTTTGTTCTATGTAGAGGTATGTCACTTCAGAGGTAGCGTAGCGTTCCAGATATCAACAGGAACCTTTTGGTGCTCGACACGACTGGTTAAATGACAGGAAGGGCATCTGGCCTGTCAAAGCTGCCGCTCCAACAGTTTCAAAAAGTTCACTTTTAGATGCTGGTCCAACCTGGCGGAACTCCGGAAAATGTGGCCACTGACCAAAAGTAGCAGCAGTAGTTCAGTTCAGTTCGGTATGGATGTTTATCTTCGCCCATTCTTATAGCTAAGAGCTATCACGAACGTACTAAAGGTAAGTTGACGCCATAGTCTCCGCTGAACAGTTCAGTTTTCAGACAACTACAGAAGCAGGAATGTGACAAAGATAGGTCTCGAACGGCTGTTGAGAGTGAGTTCCAGGCTGCTGGTCCAGAGACAGTGAAGCTATGTGATCCATATCATGACAGCGGACAGCATGGAATTCTCAGGTCACGGCGTGAACACGACCGTAGACGCGTGATTGACCAGTAGCAATAGTAGTAGAATAACGATGATCATAATAATAGTAACAAGGGCCAAAGAAACATGGCACTGGCTGGCATCGCTGCAAGTTTGTCATTTGTGGGAAAGGGAAGTTGTGTGGGGGTTCCAGCCACAGATTGGAGGAAGGGAAGTCGTATGCAGTCGACAGTGGTACCGTTGGATAAGGCGTTCCTGAGTTCCTGTACGCTATATGTAAAGCGGTACGCACAAGCGCAATACAACCACAATAACATAACACAGAAATTTTGTTGTATTGCAGCACTCCGCAAAAGCGCAATCCAACTGCAATACAAGTTTTTGACAACTGCTGCAAGTAGCCTGCAAGTTTTCGGCAAGTTGTAGAAAACTTGTAAGTAAGTAAGTGATTTATATAGCGCCAACATCTCAGAAGAGAGTCGGGACGCATTGTACGTATTGCAGCATTGTATTGCAGTGGTCCGCACAAGTTCTATACAACTGCAATACAAGAAAAAATTCTTGTATTGCAGTTGTATTGTAGTTGTATTGCACTTGTGTGTACTGCTTAATGGTTTGGCCATCATAATTTCCAATGTGGATTTTGTCTGGGGTTTCCAACAACCCCCAAATCTCTCCTTCCCGTGGGCAGACTGTGCTTCCTGTCTAATATAGTTGTTACTATATTACTGTCGTTGCTGCGTAATAATAACAATGTCAGAAATTTTGGTGGTGATAATTGTTAGCTGTTTTTTTTTGTCTGTTGTAGTCGTCTCCGCCTGTCGCTAAAGGTGCCACAGTTGGAACAAATCCGTTCTTGTAGCAACTTCTCCAGTTGGTCCGTGATACGACCTACATTCTGACAGATCTGATTGCTGAATGCTGATTGGTCCAGCTTGCCATGTGAGATTGGCGATTGGTCAGCCCACTGTGCAGTGTGACCTGTTCCCAGTTGGTCTGGCTTACCTGCCATGGAGGATACATTATCGTGAATGGCCTTGCCATCTGCCTATTGATCTAGCCCACCAAGTGATCTAGATTATCTGTGATTGACAACAGTATGGCATGTATAGTCAGCCCTTGTGTGGTCGGCTGTTATTTGATGTTATTTAATGGTGATGTTATAATTTTACCTTCGCCGCCACTTTGCAAGCGAAGATATTGTTTGCTCGGTGTCTGTCTGTTTGTCCCCAGCGCTGCATATCATCTTGGCATGCTGAGTCGCGGCTGCATGCCGTATTAGTCTCGGCGGCGAAGGTAATGCGCTGTATCCAGTGCTCACTAGTTTCAGTCTGTTAGCACTGCTGCACTGATTGGGAATCACTTAACACACGTTGTGATGCTGTGGGTGATTGTGCTTCCCCCTGCATCAGTCTTAAGGTGTCACAGCTACGACTGCATCCATCATCATCAGCAATCATTTAATAAGGAAATGGCACAACGCATTTCAACACGTATGCAAAATACAATGCAATGAAATGAAATAAAAGTTGGTAATATGACGATATAACATGCGGATCATGAAATTGCAACCAGCCCATTTTTTTCTGTAAATACTCCACGCTAGGTTACTCCAAGTTAGGCCGGTCCCCAAAAGTAAACTGTCAGAAATTAAATTAATGAGGCAGTGCTTTTATAGGCTGGATGCCCTTGCTGTCACCCAACCAACAGCGTCAAAGCATTGATGGCTCTTATCACTGAACACATACAAGAGGAGACCGAAAACACGTCTTGTCAGACAGTGCCGGTGATGGTCGCCGTCCAATGTCGCTCGAGTCATCTTGGCACCATGTACAAATGTCGGGATTTACTTACTTAAACGATCGTGCTTTTTATGCACCGTGTCCAGATTTGTTGGGCTTAGAGTGAGAGTTTAACTGTCTTGGCCCAGCACTCTTATTGCTTCACCAGCTGTTGCCGATGATAGCTTTGTGAGTAAACGTCCCATAGATATAGTAGTTAGCTTACAGCCACTGTCAGACGGGTACCGATACAAGAACCGTGCCATTTTGTGACAGAAGGGATTAAAGGAACTATCTTTTCCATCAGCTAAGGTTATGGGGCCATTCTGTAGTATGATGCGGGGCCCTTATGCGATTGCATAATGTCACGTGGTCAATCTACTTCTGATTAGTAAGAACGTTGGTAACTTATGATGGTATCTGCTGTGTAAATAATTATCTTCCAGAAATCTGATCCAATTCTTGGTGCTAAGAATAGACATTTAATCTTCACGCAATTACTGTTACGGCTGTATCTCATATCTCGCCAGTTTTGCGTCAGTTGCACTCGCTCCCTGTCCAGAGACGTGTCGACTTCAAACTGGCATGCTTTATCTTATTAGTAAGTAAACATTGAGTGGTGATTCTCTGTAGCAGAAGTTATTGATATTAGTCGGATTTGTTTGGAGTTACTTGAACGATGGGTCCATTAGTTTTTTAAGACAACGTGTATTGTGAGTTGTATATATATCAGCCATTACATTGCGTAAGGAAGTTTTTGTGTTAGAATCTCATCGAGTGTGATTGTCCGTTGTTATGTGCAGTAGTTGAGTGCTAACCTGTATTAGTTTGTTTCGTTTTGTGTTGATATGTTTAAGTATCTAAGGTCGTTTCATTGGGCCACTTTATCTTTCCGTAACACCAAAGTTTCACACCAAAGTTTTACACCAAATCTTAAATCCAACTGCTGAACTCTGGTGTAAAACCTTGTCTTGGATTAAGGTCGATTTGGTTTTACACCGAACTTAAGCTCTAGAGGTTTATCTTCGTTTGCCTATTTAAAAGCATTGTGCCGATTTGGTGTTAATCTATCGTGGGCTCGGTTTAAGTCTGGTTTTACACCGAAGTTTGGTGTTATATTGGTGTAACACCGGAATTTATACCTGACTTTCGGTGTTATCTCAGGTGTAACACCACAAAGTTAGCGTGACTTTAGTTTTTGCATTAATTAGGTGTTAAACCGGTTGTTTGGTGTAAAACTTTGGCGTAAAACTTCGGTGTTACGGAAAGATAAAGTGACCCATTGTCTAAGATACGTGGTCCAGTCCAACTCCTGAAGTTATGTTGTTGGTGTGAAAGTGTTTTAGAAGCAGATCTGGATTCTGGTTTGTTTCAAAAACCTTATGCGGACTCTGTGGCGATATTTGTCGTCCTGTTTGGGCTCTCACAGCTGTGCTTTTGCGTTTGAATTGATCCACTCATGTTTCCCACAGTAGGTAAATAAAACACTATTTGCCTTTGGTTCCGTTGCGATTAATGTGTTTGCATTGTTTAATGGTCATAATTTTTGGACCCAGAAGGCGGTTCCCAAAACGTCACTGTAGTTGTTCTTCTTCTTGTTGTTGGAATCAGTTCTCTAGCATCCAAAAATCCCTAAGGCTTTCTTAATACGCAGTGGAGCACAACGAAAGTTTTTAAACACATTCTTGCTGACATTGCCCACAGATGTATCGTCTCAGGTTTTTTGCTTATTTTCTTATTAGTGAGTAATTAGCTAGTTAATTAGCATAGACCGCGGGAGTACACGCAACAGCTGTAACAGCTAGCCAAAGTATGCTGGCTGGTCAGCTCGGCGTGCATACAATGGCCAGCTGTTACAACTGTTGTGCGCACTCCCTTCCTGGTCCATAGTACCTTTCATACTTGTTTACATACAGTGAACAATGTTACTCCACGATATGTTGGTTGTTTGTTTTGGTAGTGGTAAATGCAAGAGAACTTTGCACAGATTGAGATGTCGCTTAACAAAGATGAAATATTTATTGAAACACACGTCAGCGGTTGAAGTGACAGAATGCAGTTCCATAACACAAATAGCTTAATAAAATGAAACCAGGAATCAACATTACAAGTATAACAGTCAAGTGTCATACTTGACGTGGAAATTTTCTTAAAATTTTATATTGTAACTACGGGATGGGCCAAATTAAATGTAGCTGTATTTAAAGTATTTTTCAGTTATTATCATATAGTTGATTGTCTGGAAAGACATCTGCTTTTGAAGTCACGTGTTTATGGTGTTCACTCAGTCTTTGCTTTAGTCCATTTTATTTTATTATTTATTCATAAAATAAATAAAATTTCATTTTGTGTATATACATGAAATTTCTCTCGGTAAAGTGTGTGTTCTTGCTGTTGTCGCTGCTACATCATACACATATAAATGTGAATTGTACATTAACGGATGCATTTGTTATCGGTATATGGATTTCTATAAAACTCACTCTTTCATAGCATAATTTTTGTGTAGTTAAACTCAGTTCTGTATAGGATAATTGAAAGATGGTTGTACATATTTATTACATATAGTGTGCTGTAATTAGCGTTATTTATTTGTTTATTTGCTGTTTGTACTGACGACTGTGCTAGCAACTGATTGTCTGTCCAATGCAATGTACAGCATTGGACAGAATATAAAACTACTTTAGCGTCCGTCCGTCCGTCCGTCCATCCGGTGTCCGTCCAGACGGCAATTACGGCCAAGACTGTGAGCTTAGTTTTGGACCGATCTTCACCAAATTTGGAACATAGCTTCCCCTTAACATCCCAAAGAAAATATTTTGTCAGCAGTCCCTCAAATGGGCGTGGCCATGGTCACGTGA
>Ga0209679_1001479_pt1 | contig 10153 bp, 6 predicted proteins | sample WorMetHEROISLAND_4_FD_187408 | JGI IMG/M metagenome (GOLD analysis project Ga0209679, IMG submission 187408) | Marine gutless worms symbiont microbial communities from Max Planck institute for Marine Microbiology, Germany - Olavius sp. 2 HERON... ...
GGCCTACTTTTCGGAATCCCAGGCGGACGGCGATTACACACCTTCGACTCCGATCACGCAGAGTGTTGCTTCTTAGCTTTTAATTCCTTTTGAACATTTTTACATTTGCTGTGCAGAGCCCTGGCTTAGAACAGTCTGCCATCTGCTGTTCACAATGCTGCCACACTGTCAACCAGGGCTGGAAAAAACCTAGGTTTTTAAAGAAATTTTTGTAGGTTTTTAGGTTTTTAAGGTTTTTACGTTTTTTTTAGGTTTTAATGTGCGAGGACTGGACACAAAATTGCGACCCAGAAAGACATCATCTAAACACTGTACATCTTAGAGACAAATCGATTGAGGGAACAATGTCATTAAAGTGATTAAACTTGATATGATTCAAATTGTTGAGTTCTAACTTCTGAACTTTTAATATGTGATTGAGAAAACTATTACTATTTTTAGAAACAAAAAACCTAAAAAGCCTAAAATTTGGACTTTTGGGTTTTTTTAGGTTTTTAAAAACCTAAAAAACCTAGGTTTTTTAAAAGCGACTACTACAGCCCTGCTGTCAACTTGTGAACTGACTCATTTGTTTAGTCATAGCTTTGACTGATAACCCAGTCACACATCTGTGACATTCTGCATATCTGTTTCACAGCATATATTTTTCTTTTCTGACAGTGTAAGGCGTCCACAGCATTACTCACAGGGCGTCACCTAGATTGCTTTCCTTTTACATTACATTTATGATTTACATTAAATGTGTGTGATAATTCTTATGATTGTTTGCACATTAATTTTGTGTTAATTCTGAACACATTTTGTCTTTGATTACAGTAATTTTATTGAAGTGGATGATTGTTGTTTACTTGTTTCTAGGAAACAGCAAAAAACACGTAAGGTCGTTGAGACAGTGGATAACTCGCTGCTCAGTATTACTGAAGACTCCATTGAACAGTATATGGATGCTGATTTGACCGAGTATTCTTCATCACGTCCAGAACAGAAGACTTCATCAAGTGAACAGCCACCACCGTTAGAAAAGCCAACAGAAGTACAGCCACAGATAGCATCATCTGGACAGTCTGTTGATGTTGCTCACAAAGTAGACCTTCCTGAAGGTCTGTAAACTGAAAGTTTACACTGCTGTATAACGTTTATGTATTGCTCTTGTTTTACATTACCCGATCTCGAGTTCTTTGTGCATCCCTGATGTAGCTGAAGATTATGGAAACCTCTAAGAGATTCTTGCAAACTGTAAAAGAGTTTCTTGTTTAACTTACTTAGCTGCGTGAGGTACGGTGTGCTTCAAATGTGTTGGCTCAGCAGCTCCCCAAGAAGTGATATGGTGTTACGGGTACATGCTGAGTGTAGTATATCTGTTTGGATTCTCATAACATTCAAGTGTCTGTAACGTAAGTAATCCTAATCAATATGTGTTTTATCAAGCCAAGTACGAAGTAAGTTGATTAACTGTGCCATGTAGAAACATTTTATCTTTGATGTACTACTAGTTATTAATTTTATTAATTTTAAACAACGAAAGACGTATGCCAAGATGATGTGTCCAGTTGCCGAGCGTTTCAGGCGCTGACCGTAAATTAGGCCTAACAGTGGGTTAGGCCTCATTTACATGTATGGTCAGTGCCAGAGCATGAGCGACTGCCCATAAGTAAACAAGTATGCCAGATATGCGGCAATTTTTGAGTTTTTTTTGACGTCTGGTGACCTTGACCTTTGATCTTTCAAGTGAAAAATGGTGCTGCACTTACTCGTGCCATGGGGAAAATTTTTACCGATTTTGATTTTTCTGCATTTTTCATTTTTGACTAACAGGCTCGTATGGGACAGATGGATGGGCAGGACGCATAAGTGGCCTATAGGATGGCCACATAATAATACTGATATTTTACAAGTCATTTGTTAAGCCTCCGCCGCCGGTAGGCGCCGGCGGAGGCTATATGTTTTCGGGTCGTCCATCCGTGCTACTGTCCGTCCGTGCGTCCGTCCGTGATTCACGTGGTAGTTTTATGTTTCCGCGATATCTGTTGACGGATTTTGGCCAAACTTTTGTCACTGGTGCATCTCGGGACAGAGATGAACTGATTAGATTTTGGGGTCAAAAGGTCAAAGGTCAAGGTCACAGCATGACCGAATACATCCCAGATTTTTATGTTTCCGCGATATCTCCAGTATGTGTTGATGGATTTTCGCCAAACTTTTGTCACTGGTGCATCTTGGGACACATATGACCTGATTACGTTTTGGGGTCAAAAGGTCAAAGTTCAAGGTCACACCATCGCGGCGGAGGTGCACAGCACTTGACGCTACCGTCGAGTGCAACTTTTTCTAGTTACAGATGATTTTTTGGCAACAACTAGTCACATTTATTTTGGTTTTCTGATTTTTTTGTCAGTGATGGAAACAAGACCAATGCCATGTTAAGACCAAGACCAAAATTATAAGACCAATTAATAATTAATCAATCAGTAATTATTAACAGCAAGTACGTAAGTAAGCAAGATGCACTGACTGACTGCTTAAGCATTTCTTCAATCTGATAATGTACTTAACTTACTTTATGCGTCCACCTCTTTGCACTGCATCGGGCACTCAGTGTTGGAAGCAAAGCCAAAATGTTAAGACCAAGACCAAAGCTGCAAGACCAAGACCAAAAGTATAAGACCAAGACCGAGGCCAGTCTGAGACCGGTCTTGTCATAAGACCGCGGTCAGATCTGCTTTTTGTTCTTGTTCATAAGACATTAATGTGGCAGTACTAACTCTATCTCAGATTGTATAAAGTTAGTTGAAATTTGTTTTGTGATCATTACCTGTATCAGTTTCACTTTTTCATCATGATGTGCGTCCCTACCAGACGTTTGTCAGTAGTGTGTTTTGGAACAAAGACGAGATTGATTAGGTTTTGGGGTCACTCACAAGGTCTGAAAAAGCTCATCATCATCAGCCGGAGGCATACAGAGCTCAACACTGTGTCGAGTTCTAACCGGCTGCTTATTTGTGAAATCTAAATAACGTGTCTTCTGATTTACTGTTTTGTGCAGGGACAGTGTTTGTAGAGCCAGAATCTGTGGACTCATCTCCTGCATTTCAGGAACTCGAAACGTCACGTACAAAAAGCAAATTTCGGGGTAAAACTCTTGTGCGAATGCTTGTTGGAGTTCTTAGTTGTACTGACGTTCTTCTTGTGGTGACAGCTGACAACCATTCTCTATAGTCTGCTGTCTTCTTCAGTTGTAGGTTATCCTCCCGTTCAATTGCTCGACATCATCCAGCACTCATTTAGTTTACACTAGTGTTCAAAAAACGGATGCATTTTCTTTCCCTATAATCAACATTCCCTTGGCTATATTGTCCAAAATTTTCTTTCAAATTGCTCGATTTCTAGGAGCTGTGCAAGAAGATTAACATCATCATTTTTTTCTGAAACCAGTGTATATGCATGCTGAAAGTAGCATAAATTGAGGTATTGCGTTGCCTTGTTAACAGGTAACTTGGACACAGCAATAATTAACTGTTCTGCGTGCCATCGACAGATCGGCAGTGACTCTGGCTCGGCCGTCCATAGACACCCAGTGTTGAAAGTACTTATCTGCAAGGTAACTTGTTTGAGTTTCTTTGCTGCTGTAATGTCACTAAAGCAGTAGCAAATACATTCTTGTTGACGTTAATGCAGCTAACAAAAAAACATCCTGTTGGTTGGGTAACAGGATGGGCATCTGTCCTGTAAGAAGTCGTGCTGCATCATGGAATTGTTCCATAAGTTCACTTTTGGAGCATCTGGCATAACCTGGAATAATGCCAGAAAAGCTAACCATCTAAACAGAAGTCGAAAGTAGTACCGGTAGTAATAGTAGCAGCAGCAGCAGGAACTAACAAGAACATGGTGAGTACATAAGTGAGTAAGTAAATAAGTAAGTGATTTATACAGCACCAAAGTCTCAGAAGAGAATAAGGGCGCAATAAGTTATTATGTCATTTCCTCTGAGTCTACCTAATACAGCCGGCCTCGATGTCTGTCCTTCTTTCTATACGTCCATCTGTCCACAGAAAGTTTCTCTGATTCGAATGAAATTTGGTATGTAGGTAGAGGTCGATGAGTGATGCATGACGGTATGCCATGTGGCCTGATCTAAGGTCAAGGTCACATAGCGTTGAAAGTTTGAAATTCTTCCATTTTCAAAATCTACCTCCTCCACCATTTTCAGTGGGAGCTGGCAAGTGACTGCTGATTCTTAAACTAGAGGAAAATATCTAAATTTGTTCGGGCCAGATTTTTGATATCTCTCCTAGTTCTTGTGTCACGTGATGTGACCTTGGAAAAAATTTTGTCCAGTCTCATTGAAATTTGGTGCATAGGTAGGGGTTGATGAGTGATGCACAATGGTATGCCATATGGCCCAATCCAAGGTCAAGGTCACGTGGCACTGAAAGTTAGAAATTCTTCCATTTTCAAAATCTATCTCGTCCGCCATTTTAAATGGCAGCTGACAAATGACTGCTGATTCTTTAACTAGAAGACAATATCTAAATTTGATGGTGCCATATTTTTGGTGTCTTTCCTAGTTTTTGTGACATGTGGCTTTGAACTTGGAAGAACTTGGCTTGCAGGAGGATTCGACCATCAGTGCTGCACGAGGCTAATTTTTTATACTTACTAGTTCAGTATGATAATTTAGATCTACATTTTTTGTTCACACTGTACAAGTGCTTGCTCACTTAGTGACTACCAGTGCCTCGGATAGACTCTGCGGACATTGTGCAGTGTGCATCTTACAGACGTTTATACCGTTATTAGCATTATCGTTGTTATTATTAGCATTGTATCACACCGTGACACTGCTGAAGAGTGTGATGCTGTTGTCTTTGCAGAAGTGCTACACGCTGTATAACAACACAAACATTGAGCAGGACACAGATGGTAGTGACGAACAGTGTCGCTGGTGTGGTCAGGGTGGTGACCTCATCTGCTGCGACTTCTGCCACAATGCTATCTGCAAAACCTGCATACGTCGAAATCTCGGCCGCAAGGAGCTCTCCAGCATCCTCAATGCAGGTAGTCAGTATTAGAGTTCAGCAAAGGTCTTGTAATGATTTAGTTAAAGTTCAAAGTTTATTAAGATGTGCTAGCTGTTATTGCTTCCTGTTTTTGCAAAACAATGGCATACTGATACTGTGAGCAGTATACAAAGTGAGACAATATTTTGATTTTTCTAGTTATCTGTTAAAAACAGTACCTTATTAGGGAAGAACCTAACCAGATTATGTTTTTGACAAAATAAGTGTTGCAGCAGCTGTATGCATTACGTATTTATGTGTGCATTGAATATGGGATGAATGTTGCTTCTGCAGATATGTTAGTGACCATTGTCCTTTGCTGTTTAATTCTTAAACAGCCTCAGAGGCACATCATCATAACAGCTTATGATAGTAAGTAACTAGGTAATCTGTGTAGCACATCGTCACCAAGAAAGCCCCAATGTGCTATGTACCTAGTACTCTGAAAAGAAAAAAGTCGTCAAGAAATGTCCATAGCTGGTGGAGCTGAGGATGTGATCACGTAGATGTTTAGATCGTAAACAGATGAAGCCTGACAAACAAACGTAAGAACTTGACTGGTAGCACGGTAGACTTGCAGCTGAATGACAAATCTTTATTCAGCTGCTTACAGTCGGTCATTCTGTGAATTTTTCAGTGTAGCTAATGTGAATAGCTTTTTGTCACTGAGCCGAATGAAGATAACATCATTCATCAACTGTTTTGAGCATATGAGTCTTGCATTGCAATTTGCTTCAATCAGTTCTCCAGCAGGCATCTCTTTAAAACTTCAAACCAACGTCACGGTGAAAAAAATGATCCGTGCAACACCAGATGTGCTATTTAATGTGTTAAACAATGAATTTGAAGCTGTTTTTTATTGGCTTATTACCAGCTCACCTACTGTGGTCTGCCATTGCTGTGCTTTCAGTCGATGCAGTTTTTGAAAACTAATATTTTGCAAGGTAGTTTAGTGACATCATTTAGGTTTGGTGGGATCTGTAGTGATCTTTTTACTGAAAATTTCTAGCTGAGTGCAATGGTGAAAGCATTTTAAAAATTGGTCAATATTTGGTGAAGATATGGACAAGAATTTGGTGTCTTGTTTTTTTGACTCAAGGTGTAGTCTTGTAGCTACTTGTTAACTTTACTTCCTTACTTCAGGCCACTGAAGATTGTAGATAATCATCTTTTCAAGACTGCATCCACCGACATGGTTGTTTAACATTCACCTTCATACACTGTTTTGTTACATGTTCTTCGTATGAACGTGCTGTGAAATTTAAACATGTAGTCATACTACAAGTGCAACTGCGAGTTGAACAGTCGTTGTAGTTCAAGTCTGTCAGAAATAAAAACCTTGCAGAAGTCCAGGAGTCCAGTTTCAGTTTTTGGCCGTTGTTGTCACTTGCAGTTGTCAAACCATTTTTATGTTAGGTGGCCATTGTAGGCGGCGTCACTCCCAGGTGGCTAGTACACACCAGAGCATCAACTGTGCCAGCATTGGGGTGGCAGTGATTGCAGAAGGACACTAGACTAGTGTAGGTATGACCTAGACTTTAGTGTCTGACCACTGTGTTGTTGATGTGGCTGATTGTTGGTAGGGGAGAACGAATGTTGGCGCTGTTACGTCTGTGACCCAAAGCCTCTGCTTGGTCTGATTGAACACTGCAGTGCAGTCATGGAAGCACTGGCACGACAAGAAAAACTTGAATCAGAAAAACGACGCAAGCCAGATACCAACAGCAAGCTGATAACTGGCACCCAGTATAATGGTTCTGGTGCCAAATCAGGCTCAGGATCAAAGCAGGCAGCACAGCCCGTTTCTGTTATACAAACTGCTTCTGTGGCCACAATTGCAAAAGCGAAGATGCAGCCTTCTGCTGATGCTGGTAAACAGCAGCCTGTGAAAATGACGACTGGTCGAACAGTTGCGTCACTGCTGCATGAACAACATCACCGGCAGCCAAGCAAAATGACAAATAAGACTGTTGCGTCTCTCCTTGCTGAACAGAAGATAAGGCCCGGAATGACACCTCCTGTTTCGAGCCAAGCACAGGTTACCTTGTCATCGGCTCCACGTGCTGCTCGACCTCTGCTTCCACACGTTCATAATGTTGTTACGAGTCAGAATGTGCTAGTTGTTCTTGATCGTTTGCAGTCGGCCACGAACTCCATGAATGTGTTCCTCCAATCGCTGCGGATGGATGCACGGAAGAACGCAGTTGGCAATACACCGGCACATTTCGAGAAACGGCGGGAGATAGCTGGGAAACTGACACGGGCATATGCTGCCTACACACGGTCATTTCAGGAAGTAACTACACATACTTCACCATCTTCAAATGCCGCTGCTGTTTCACAAACACCAAGGGTTAATGCCACTAGGGCACAGCCGGGCCCTGTCGTGGTGCGTGCACCATCTACCGCAAACTCGGTTGCATCCCCTGCAGCTTCTCGGCCAACCAACAACCAACGATCTGTTTTGAGTCGTCCTCCAGTAAAATCGACCAGCAATGAAGTGATTGAGATATCTGACGGTGAGGACGAACGAGGCAGTGTTAGTGCTGTAAAGAGTAAAGAGTTGACCACTCAGACAAACGTTGTCATTCCTGTTGCTGGTGGAAAAGTACTGGAAAGTCATTTAAGCCGTGCTGCACCTGTAAAGGTGACGAGCCAGAACACCACAACAAATTTAAACAAGCGGGCTCCATCACCAGATGCAGCTGCAGGCCATCCTGCAACGTCTAATGTAGCAGTAAAGCGTGTATGTCTTGACAGTAGTAGTGAACCAGCTCAGAAGCCAGGAGTAACGTCAGGCGAAGATTGTGTAATGTTCGACGGCGGTGTAGATGAAATTCCACAGGATGACGTCGCCGAGTCGTCAGATGATCATCACCTTCAGATGTACTGTGTTGAAGTTAGTGAGGACTCGAATGACAGCGACACACCTTTGAGCGACATGAAGTTAGCAAATGGTAAGGTGCCAACAGTTACAGCATCTTCCGCAAGCAGGAGACCACAGAGCCTCCTCGAAGCAGAGCTTACACGTAATATCAACACAAGTCGATCTGTGGTCTCTTAGAGCCCGAGTACATAGTGTACTTTTTGATGCACCTCCGATTTTTTGTCACAGTACTATAGTACTGTACTTGAACAAGATGGTTAAGAATTTATTAGCCTTTACTGTACATATTTTTCTGTGTACATAAGCACGTGTGTTATTCGTAGTATTTTGAGAAGTCGATTGAGGTATATCCTGGTCAGTGTGTATCTCTGGTGTTAGTTACTGCATGACACGACACGAAACGTTTGTGTTGAAAACCCTACATGTTGTTACACTTTGCACCTGTTCATACAATCTATTTATAATACAGGCGTTAGTTTCCATTACTTGATATGTTGTGTTGAATATTATAGGATCGTGGGCTATATAACCCGAAAAAGTTAGATGGATATAGTATAACTGCACTTAAAACTTTGTAATTTTTCTATTGTATTGTGCCCTTGTTGTATGGTCGTGTATTCAAGTTGCTGATTTTTTAAATGTGAATTTGGCAATGGTTGATCTGTGACTGCAGTCTGTAAGCAAACGTTGATAGATGTCATGTTAAATGTCAATACAATGTAATAGCATTCTTCTGAAGTCTCATACTGTATATGTGTAGACTTACTGTCCTGTGAAACGACAGTTTTTTTGTGTTTATTACCCAATAGTACCAGTTGAGTTTATTGAAATGATAGCTATAGATTTGCTGGTTACTACGGTCGACTGTATTGAATAGCAGTTTCTGTTGTACAAAATGTCTGTCATAAAGAAAAACGGGTTTGACATCTTCCAGGGTAATGCATGTAACAAATATGCATATCTGCTGTATGGAGTTATCTAACGTTGCTCCGAGACTGTGTAGACTAGGCCCTACCTTTCTTACTGGTCACAGAATGATGGAACTGGTTTTGTTTGTTAGCCATAGTTTAGTTTTTTTCTGCATTTTGTTGTGAACTGATGGACTGTTGCTTTTTGTTAGTACTGGCTAAATGATAGCCAGAAAATCCACCAATTGGCAGCAGTGGCCTACAATGAGTTGGAACATTAAACCCAGATCAAGTAGTGTACCAGTTATACTTTGAGTTTCATGGGGTGCTGAATATTAGGTGACAGAAGCACGTTGTGTGACTGCAGTGCAGAGCACTTAAGTACTGATATTGACAGAAGTTGCTTGTTATGAGCGCATAGCATGATAACTGCTGAAACAACTGCTGTTGTTGCTGAATGAGGGTCAAAATGTCAGACATAGTGTCGCAGAAGTATGAAGTACAGTTATTCTGCACATTTGCCTCGACAGGCTCGACTGCAGTGTGTGAATCACCGACGCTGTAAGTTCTACTACAGTCTATAGCAAGTTAATGTGTCATTGATCACCATCAAGCCGTTATGTCGGAGATGAGATCTGAGGCCAAGTTTAATGCCTCCACTCTTGTGTAACAATTTCCCCGTCTTCTACCAGACTACCATCATTACCATGTGATATCCCTTTGCTAGCAGGCATTTAGCCGTAACTGTATAATAACATTATACTAATACATATTTTGAAAGTACAAACGGTGCACACACCGGACATTTTCATTTGTGCGTCGTCTCAAGATGAACCCCATCCATTTTGGATAGCTGCATCGTCCTCCATTGTCATATAATCCTTGACCCACCCAATCAGCATCATGTTAACTTTACATTCAACATATAATATTCAAACCATCTTAAGCGACCCTTCTTAATCACCCAAGCTGACTGGTTGGTTCCAGTGCTGCTGTGAGGTCACATAATTATTTCAGCCTTCTCAAACGTGCAGGTACATACAAGCATGAGAGCAAGCAGTTTTATAAGAGATTATCACATGCGATAACAAGCATAAAGTTAAGTTTGTGGAAGACGTTATCACTGAAAACATGTCGCCCATAACGATGTACTGTAGTTACGGCAATAAGGAAAATGTGGTAAAATATTGCAAAACGTGCGAGCAACGCATCAGAATTAGAGCTGTCGAGTGATTAATTTTTTTAATCGCGTCTTAACGCGTTAATTCGACAGGTATAGTTCATGTAATTGCTGTTCACGA
>Ga0209679_1001480_pt1 | contig 10153 bp, 3 predicted proteins | sample WorMetHEROISLAND_4_FD_187408 | JGI IMG/M metagenome (GOLD analysis project Ga0209679, IMG submission 187408) | Marine gutless worms symbiont microbial communities from Max Planck institute for Marine Microbiology, Germany - Olavius sp. 2 HERON... ...
TATGCTCATAATGACCAATACCTCTTGTGTACTCAGGGGGATTTTCATGAAATTTGTCTTTGTAAAAGAAAAGATATAACAAAATAACAAAGGGTACAGTTTTTTATGAAACACGGTGTAGAAGCCGGGTCTCTAATACAAGGCGGGTCTTCAATTGAAGCCGGGTGCCACCTTACGACGCTATTATATACGTCACAGCCAGTGCGATAAGTGAATAATAATATTCACGTGTTTCGTAGTGTACGTCTACGGTAACTGCAATTGCGCACACTATATATAGAAAAAGTTTATTACCCTGGTATGGCAAGTTGACAATGTTTTAATAGAAGCCGGGTCTCCAATAGATGCCAGGTCTCTAATACAAGCTGGGGGCAGAAGTAAATTGTTCTAACAGAAGCCGGGGGCTTCTATCAGAAGTTTTACGGTACGCCACAGATCTGCAGTCACCCCGCCGATGTGCTTCTCTGCAACAGAAAATTGTAGGCACGAGGTCAAAACAGACAGCTCTGTACTTCGAACCACCGGGTCGATGAAAATTTGAAAGAAATTCTCCAGTTACTAAAAACCACTGTATAACAGGTTAATGGCATATGGCTAAATGTGAATGTAGTCACAGATTATTATGGCCAGCTGGTACTCAGTAAGGCACGATATATTACAGCAGTACTGGCTAGATGACAACAGCAACAAACTTGCTATATGGCTCTATTACACAACAATCAGTCACTGTCACCATGATCAGTGTAAAAGGCAGAAAGGTGAAGGGCTGCTCAAACCAGGAGGTCCAGTCAGGCATTGCTGATCTTCAGTTCCTGAGTCAGATAACAGCAGAAGGTGCAAGACCACGGACATGTGGTTAGAGCATCACAAGGTGTGCCTGTTTACCGCAGAGCTTGTGCCAGTACCAAATTATAATACTTGGTTGGTGAAAGTACAAGAAACTTCCCTAGGTTTTATGTGAAAGCATTCTGGTCTGTAGACAAGATGCATTAGTGCATCTCAACGCCCTGGCAATATACCAACCTACCATTTCTCAGTGTGGATATCCTAAATTCAGTGATGGGCAAATCCACATCAACATCGATTTAAATCGTAATCTAACTTTTGGCAATTTGATATTAGTACTAAACATCTGACTCGAAACAATGTGATTCAATTTGCGATTCAATTCCAAAAAATTACAACATGATTTGAATTTTGTACAAATCGATTAGTAAAAGAAACGCAATTTCCATTTCTGTTAAACCAGTGCGATAACAACAAACTTGTGAACTGATCCTCTGATGAAAGACCAGTAAACACTGAACAGCTGACAGACTTAGAATGTGACGTCTTCATTACAATTCTGCATCTGCATCCACATTCAACTGATTATTATAAAATATACACCATAATATATAACTTGTTTTTAAGACTTGGGCTTTGACTTACAATTTGCCTCCAAAAGACTTGAGATTTGGACACAAATACGACTTGAGATTTTGGCCTAATGATTTAAATCACTTTGCTAAAAGATTTGAGCTTTAATGACCTTGTGATTTGATCCGAGATTTGCCCATCACTGCCCATCTCTGTGCTACTGTATCAAATAAGTGCATTCTCATATCTACATGTTATATGCAGCTATAGCTATCTTCCACGCTAGATTGCCTATAATGGCTTATGAATACTGCTGGCAACTGTTTCATGATCGAATTGATTCAAATGAGAACTGCCAATCAATCAGCTTCACAGGTAAACCACTGTGCTTAATAAAGGGCAATCTACAGCATCTGTACTGCAAACATGCTGCAGGTAAGTATGCACGACACAGTGCAAAAATAGCCAACAGGAGCAAATCTGCACCATTCAATGCATATGAGCCATTTTGTGATTGACGCACATCACAGAGCAGAGAGTAGAACAGAGCAAATGTGTGGCTAACTAGTCATATACAATTAACTTCAATATCACAAATTGATATGGCAGAAAATCTCACTTTCTGCAATGCACAGCACTCTCAGCCAATTATCCGAAAGACATAAACCAAAAAAACACTATTCCCCTGCCATCTATGATCAGGGAATCAAACAATTCTTAGCATAGAACGGGAACATGCTTGCGTCACATACAACAGATGCCCCAAGTAATCCATGGAGGATCTGGAAGTATGCTGTGTTATGAAAGTTTCAAGGTCATGGACACAGTGGTGAGATTTGGTGAAATCTGAGATCTATATATAGCCAGTCTCTCTACAGATTCGTATGAATCTGATGGGCATCATTTCGGATGCTCTAATTCACTCAACAACTTGTGAGCAAGAAAACTGGAACGTTCAATACATCAGGCATCAATCAATCTATATGATAAGACAAACCGTGCTTCCAATGTGCTTTAGGCTGCATGCGCAGCAGCAGTCACAACAACGGACACACAATGTAAGCGTCGTCACTAGATAACTGTCATCGGTGTAGCAAAAACTACACCAGTAACAATTCACATGATCACCGATGAGTATTTAAAATACAATAATAACGACAATATAGCAGTCTATAACTCGGGAACAGACCCCAACATGCTGAATGCTTTTTATTTTCAATTTCCTTAACAGTAGCAGGCTCTGTACCCTAGCCAAGGTACAAAATCGGAGAGTGGATTATGTACACATTAGTTGTATTTTCTACAAATTAGATAGCAGAAATTGGCCACTTACCGGTCACTGGGCTGAACTCATAAGGCCTCAGCTCCAAACTTAAGGTGAGGCCACACTAAACTTATACTGCTGGCTGTGACAACCCACAAGACAATTACAGGGTGTTCCAGAAAAACTGCACGAAGTTTAATGCATCGTAACTTTACAATTGTGAGTCACAGAGTCACACAGTTTTCACCAAAATGTTCAGAAATTATTTGACAACACAAGAAAGTGCAAAGTTTGCGTAACGCAATTAAATATTCTTTGTTTAGCGCCTGGTAAGTGAACTACTCAAAAACATCAATACCGACAACGTTTTCAATGCAATTCATGACAGAAATACTTTGCAACAAGCACAGATCACAGAATTAACGGAAACGATGTTCAACGTGACCACTGTGAGAATGAATCACCAAAAACTCATTTAGACCACTGGTCAATAGCACCTTTAATTAGTTCTTGGCTGATCATGTCCCAGCAATCGTTCGGGACTTGTTTCAGATGGTCTATGTCCTTGAACTTCTGACGATACATCAGTTGCCAAAGAGCATTCCAAATTGAATAAACCGTGGGCTTCAGGTCAGGTGAGTTAGGTGGCCAGTTTGACAGTTGTCAGTTCAACAAAAAATCAGAAACATTTGTCTGCAGGAAGACTATCTTGTGTATCAATCTGTGCAAAACAGCACACTGTGTGGCTGACGTGTAACCACTTGCAGCTATTTAGCAAAGAATATTTAACCCATTTACACAAATTTCGCACTACCTAGTAGATACTAACATTTGGTGAACATTTTAATTTTAGTGCAAAAATCTTCCTTTGACGGCAAACAGTTCAAAATTTATCACGCATCAAACTTTGTGTAGTTTTTTTCTGGAACACCCTGTATTATCTCAAAGATCATATAACAAGTTTATGTACAAAACACAGACAACAAAATCAGATTATGATCTCGTACAAACAGTAAAATGGCGCTAGTAATAAAAGTGCATGAGTACGTGACTGCAACGTATTAATATATGCTCCACCAACCGGCAGCATACACTGTTAACAATAAATCAGCCATACGTAAACAAAATATCGTGAATCTCAAAGACAGGAAATGGAAATGGACACAAAAATATCAGACGAATTTGCTGTGGTGCATAGCATAACTGTCAAGGACACAACAACAAGGCTGACGCTCCGTACGTCAACAAAGCTGTTCATTAGGCACTCTTCACGTCTTAACATATCTTATATAACAGTCAACAACAAAACAAAACGGAATCAGATATGAAATAAACACTGTAACAACAGCACGACACTAATATAAGAACTTAACTGGCCCATCATGAAGGTAAGGCGGACGTAATACAGACAACGGCATCAACATTGTAAAAATATAACGAGAATCACAGCTGTGACCTCTTTTGAGCCAGATCATCATCACGTCTGTTAACCACATCGTCCGAATTACACGTATGTCTAGAGTCAGATATGATGCAGTACTGCATCTTATCATTCACATGTCATGCAGATGACCTCACAGGGACAGGGTGGCCACAAAGTAGGAGAAAAAAATTGCCTGAGCTTTCCAGGCTTTTCCATAGCCATAAACTTACTTTATCATAGGTTATCGCAACAAAAAGTAATAATGACCTTCATTAAGGGTCATTCCACATCAACATCAGCAATATCAGGTCACACCACACTGCTGACATTTATTGGGCAGGGTCGTTACTCCCTGAGATCTTAATGATCCTGTTTACCCAGTCAACAGCTGTTTTACACAAATTTTGAATAACAAACTAAAAATACTTTGTTACAATTTTTCCCTAAGGTTGCATAGAATTCCCCGAGATGGCAGTACTGTATCTTATCATTCACATGAGTATTCCAGGTTTGTGGCCACCCTGGCGGACATGTCATAACTATACAACCAATCCAGTGCATCCACTGATATCACAATGAGAAACAAATAAATCCAGTATAAATCTACAAAATGGGTCAAATATCGCCGAACTGAGCTAATGTGATGCAAAACCTAATCCATCACAGACCGCATTCACTAGCCGTCAAACCAGCTTGGGCATTTCACCAAATTAAGCAAAGCAAAGGTCATACTGTATTTGATTCCAAGCAGCAGGCATGTACATTGCCCATCCATGGCGAGATAGCTATGTTGACTTGGCCTACACATCAAGTGCTGATCACAGAGCAACTATAGAAAATGAGCTGATATATAAGCACATGAAACCAATAATGAAAGCACATGAGTCACTATACTGAAAAACTTCATTAATAAATACTTTTAATACTAAACCAGGGGCCACAGAACATATATGGCAGGGACGGATAAATTCAGTGCCACTTTTAAAAGTGACATAGAAAAATGTCAATTTTCCGTGCCACTTTTATGACCTGATGTCGTCAAATTGATTGCCAAAATCTAACTTAAACACTGAGCTTTACATTTTGTTGCATTGGTTGCCAAAAATGCACTAAACTGCATAGATATGCGCCTATGTTTTCAAAATTGACCAGGGGTAACATCCCTAGACCTCCACAAATGAGGGGCAAGCCACTCCCCAGACCCCTCCCTCTCGGCGCGTCAACCGTCCCACATTTTCAGAGCTTCCGCAGCCGTTGTATTAAACAGATTACAAAATAATCTCTAAGGCGTCGTGCTTCACGTATCATGCTTAATCAGAATCTGAATGGCAAAGAGCCATCTGATTAACAGCATTTGTGTCATACATCGATATCAAAGAATAAAAGGTCTACAAACGATGATACTGTGACAATTTCTGACGGCATCTGATTTGACATATATGACGTATTACATCATACTCCTTCACTGCTTTGTTGGCTGGTCCTGTCAAAACCTGCTGCTGCAACCCCCAAATGTTCTCCCTTCAGGACTCAGCATCAGCTGGATTTACTGGACTAACTCTGGAAACGTAGGCCGGTTAAATAAAACTGAAAGCAGTAGTAAAAACTAGGGCTGCAGATTAATCGCGTTAACGCCACGATTTACGCGATTAAAGATTAATCGCGATTAAAATGTTTAATCGCGATTAATCGTGGATTTTTCGGCGTCGTTTCTTTTGGTTGTATATGTGTCTGATTGATCTGGAAAGTCGGTAGATCACAGCGATGCAGTCATGATTCTTGCATCGGTTCGGTGTCATTGCGGCCTGTGTGACCAGCCTGCTGTGGCGTCTCACGTGTGCGTACGATGCACACGCCTGACTGTTTGTCTACTTAAGCTTACTTACTTAGTGCATAAATCCGGATATGGCGTATGGATTACTTGACTGTTCGTCGGCTTTCCTTGCTCAACGGTTTTATTTTTGTTTCAGGTTTTTCCATTTTCAGTTTTCTAAATCATTTTCCTCTTCAGTTACGTTAGTTTCTTACTCCTATCTACTCCTATCTACCCCATTATTGTTTTGTTTCTTGGTGAATCAGCCTCATTATCATCGTTTTTTCAGTTTTTCGTTTTCATAAAGTTTTAGTTCGCATGCACTACACTAAACTGACAGTTCCTGTCAGTTTTTAGTGCAATCTCTGTATTATGTCATATCGTATCGTATGATATCATCAGCAAGGTAAGAGACTGGAATGCTGTATCGTATATCATATAACACGTTTTCTTAACAGGTTAACAAACACACTAAACAACAACCAAATTTTTCCTTCGACAGTGCAACTGGAAAGTTGCGATCTTGCGGATAATCGCGATTAAACGCGATTAAGTTTATTAATCGTGATTAATCGACGATTAAAAAAATTAATCGTCCTGCAGCCCTAGTAAAAACAGTAGTAGTATTAGATCATACCAAACAAAATAACGCACAATAACAAGATCACTGTTATCAATGGTGTGATCTAATCTCATGCTAAAAATATATACAAAAACTTCGGGAAAAAATACACAAAAAATAAGTCTAGCAAACGAACTACGCAACTGAGGCAAAAGTGGATAAGAATATTCGAGGAACGGAATGAGCAGACTGTTGACCAAACTGAGAATGGAGCAAACACTATCACAGCTCGGAGCTAAATTCGCCGATCACCACTGCATAAAACAACCAAGATCTACACAGTGGTTCTTCTTCAGTGGTGCGGCCATCACATCACGACACAGCATTTCTCAGTGTCATCCGGAGCAGCGATGTCATAACGGTTGGAATATCTGTGCCGCGTGCCTATATAGGTTGCATTGTCTGTTACGGGACGATGACTTGCACCGTCGACTCCGTTGGTGATGGTGCCATTTGTCTTGCTGGCCAGTGGTCCGATGCTGTTACTATTTGGAGACTGGCTACTGCGCTGAAGCATGCGTTCTTGTCGTTCTCTTGCTCGCTGCCGTTTCAGATCCAGCAGCAAAGGTCCCGATTGTCGTCTATTATCAGAGATGGTGGGAATAACAGGCTCTGGTTGCGGCGTTTTCTGTTCTGGTGTCTGTACATTGTCGGCAGTTAAAGAAACATTGGACGACGAATTCTGCACTACCGCATCGGACGTAGACTGCTGCAGCAGTCCATCATCTGACTGCGGCGGGGTCTGCAGCGACACATTCAGCGACACATTTGACGCTGACACCTCTGCAGCCGAGTCCAGCACCGGATCCTGGACTCCCGACGAAGATGGAACTGATGAACTGGGCAGCTGGGAACTCTCAAGTGATGCGGGGGACTTCTCGGTTAACGACTCCGATGACGACACAACCGGTTCCGAGTTTGACAACAAAACGTTCGAGTTAACCTCTTCTTTCACAGTCTGGCATCCACACCACACAATAATGAACAATACACAGGCTCCAGACTTCTGTCAATTGAATTATGGTCTTCGATGACTACTGAAAATAGTTGTCAAATCAGTGCGGTATGTGTTGAGTCAAATATTCAGTCTACTAAAGGCTACCAAATGAAGTACTAATATACAGTTAGTAGGCTGTTACTGAGAGTATCACTATCATTCATTTATTTTGCACAAAGCAACAGTTAAAACAAAAAAACACAGATTGGAAACAGTAAGTAAAAAAACTTGCATATAAGTCAACACTGTCAAAACATGCAGGATAGAAACATAGAAACTGTTCAACCACACATGTATCCATCAACAAAATGAGTCCACGAACTCTCTCCTGTTTTCATTACAATATTCGGTCACATCCAAACCAGAAATCCTGTATTTTGAGAACAATATATAACCATTCCATATGTGTTGCCAACCACAAAAGCAGCAACAGTTTCACCATTAGTTTTGTTTCAGGTTTCTGAGATTAGGTTAGGATCACTGATAGCCTATAGTCTCTGGTAGCCAATTAGCCAATGCAAAGCACAGCTGTGAGTGTGACAGAGAACATTAAGGTTCACAACCTCGTCATAGTTGGCAGCCACGACTTCGTCCTTTGCATCATCATCATCATCTTCTTTAACAGCTGCCATCATCTCAAGAACATGCATTGCTTCATCGCGCGCATCTTTTGCCGACATTGCATCTTTTTCATGTACGCTTGGTCGACGCATCACTGAACTACAACCGTTGCATTTCGTCATTAATGTCAAATATCTATTAATACTTTCCAAGTTTACAATTACTCGCACAAAGATATCCATCGCCAGCATAAGCAAATACTGTAATTAAACGTAAGAAAAGATTCATGTTACTAGATAAATTTTTGCACACGTAGTCAAGCATCATCATACTGCACGGACTACAGAAATACTAAAAATATTTTACATGAAAAACGAACAATTTTGCAGATCTATTTCAGCAGATGCCACAGAAAATCAAAACTTGCTGCAGAAGATGTTATTTTTCTGCCAATAAAACTGTGAGCCATAGTAGTTAAATATCAATACCATTTCTGCCTACTGTCTAATATAATAAAGTCAATGATCAGTGACTAAAACTTACTGTGATCCAAGCATGCCAGAGTTGCCGCTGTTAAACAATGCAAAACACACGAGTCACTGACTGAACGATGCAATGTCAATAAAATAGCAGACTGATAACACATAACGATTATGAATAAATCACTAAAGATCAAACGGAAAAAAAGAAAAGTCAGAAAAGTGCAACATTTCCAGTTCATCACTAATGCCAAGATTATACCCAGAACAGCCGCAGCTAACAATTAAACATAAAATTATACAAAAAGTGTTGTAAAAATGACATAACCATGCATTTTTTCAAAATGGTAAAGCCAGAAAGTGAAAACGACATTTAACAACAAAGCAACAGAAGTAACAGAAGAGCCAAGAAATTTATAACATGCAACCCTCAATCATAAATCTGCAAGAAATCCAATACAAAAAAGCTGTGCTATCGCAAGCAAACCACACAATGATGCAGCTGATCGTTGTGGTTTAAAGTTCGCCGAAAGAGTAACCAGGCTTAAGAGTAGCCAAGCTCCGAAAGCCAGGCTTCTGAGCTATAGACATACTGGCGCAAAAAAAACAGATTATAACGTAAAATAGCCAATCAAGGTCACATATTTATGGGTCAGTGAAAAGGCTACAAGGGACTGAATAATACTATAAAATAATGTTGGCCTTATTTCCTAACATCCTGAAGATTCAGCGTCCAAAAGCACTAAAAACTGACATTTTTGATTATCCCAATGTCGTTTGATGCCCCATCACCAGGTAACCCACAAATATCGGCATAAAACTTATATTACCAGAAACTACAGTCAATGGCTACATCTTTGTCACCGATAGTGTGAGTCTATGTTCATTCAAATTTTTGTTGAAGGCTCCAAAAGATGCATGTTTTGCGCAATGGAGCACATAATTGCCGTTCAAGGTCATCCAGAGTCACTGATTTTATACCAATCGATAGTGCGTATGCAACTTCCTATTAGTCATCACCAGTGACCTTGGTCCTATCTTGCCCTGTTTCAGAGATATTGCAGGTTTTCTGCTGAGAAAAGCGACCCCACCCCTTATTCCACCCGAATTTCTGGAGTGTTCCCACTGGACTAGATTGCCAATGATGGGGCTCCGAGGAGCAAAGACCCTAAGCTAATTATGGGTGTACTTACTTTTGAACTAACCCAACTTATGTGGCCATGGTACCTCAATGTCACAGATGGACGGACAACTTATGACAGCAATACCGCACTATGCATATAGTGCACAGCGTTGTAAAAAAAATTAAACACGTGAAACACAATACCGTCTGAGTGAGCTGTTGTGTCGGTCAACACTGCCCGTGCCACTGTGCAGGTCTGACAGTTGCTTGTGCTGAATCTCGTCAAGCAGAGTCAGCACCGCTTGCCTCATCTCGTCTTCATCACAGAGGTCTGTCACGTCAGACCAACGGTACATAACATCCACGTAACTCCAAGTGCAACGAAACATTCTCAGAGTGTATCAGAGTGACTTACAAGAAAGCCCAGCTGACGCAAGGGTTGCGCGCGACAGCAGTGCGTGTATACCGCCATATTGGATTTTTGAAATTTCAAAGTTGCACCATTAGTTCGG
>Ga0209679_1001481_pt1 | contig 10151 bp, 8 predicted proteins | sample WorMetHEROISLAND_4_FD_187408 | JGI IMG/M metagenome (GOLD analysis project Ga0209679, IMG submission 187408) | Marine gutless worms symbiont microbial communities from Max Planck institute for Marine Microbiology, Germany - Olavius sp. 2 HERON... ...
TGGTTTATCAAGGGTTTTAGCCCCCAGTTTTTTCGCCATATCAAAATCTATATCCGTTCCATACCAGCCGCCGCCGGACATCGCGATCAGTTTAACATCCGGAAAAGCTTTTTTAAGTTCGATAATGGTTTCAATCCCCTCTTTCTCCGGCATGATGATATCGGTGATAATCATATCAGCAGGTTTTTCATAAAAATACTGGATGCCCTCCTTGCCGTTGGCAGCCTCCACAACTTCGAATCCGTCATTGACTAAAACTTGCTTTATGACACACCGAAAACTCTCTTCATCATCGATAAGCAATATCACGGGAGGCATATCATCAGGCTCGCCCGCCACTGTGCGGTTGAGATTCGGTTGGATATTATCTTGCAGATGACGGCTTGCCGAATCGGATAATGTTTTCCCATTTTCCGGCAGACCCCTTTCGAATGCACTTTTTTCCAAAGTGTCAACTCCTGCTTGTACCTCGTGGGCAGCACAGATATGTGCAGTTGCCAGCTCCTCAAAATGCTCCATAAAAGCTCCTGTTTCCCCTATTAAGAATAAATCCTTTGCCACAATTGCCATTTTTTGTTTCAATGCAAGCTGGAAATATATTTTCCAGCGCAAGATGGTGTGGCTTCCCCAGTCAAATAAAACGGTTGAAATAAAAAGTTTACACAATTTTTATGCCAATTCATCGGAATTGAAAAATTTAATTTATTTTCAGAAACTTAGCGCAATACTTGAAAGGCTGTTGGTTGAAATATTGACAATAATTGTCATATATTATGCCTGTAATTGTCACACTTTAATAGTTTCCGAATAATAGGTTAGTATATTCAACGGCAGGATCAAATTAAAGAAGAATCATTATGAATAGTCAGATTTGCAACAAAGACATTACGCTGGCCAATATGAATGTCTGGTTCGGATTGGACTGCCGCGGCATTGTTAAATTCGGAGAATATGAATCCAGTAAAATAAGGGCCGCCAGATTCAAAAATCTGACCAATGGATTTAAGGATTTGCAGCCGGATGTTATGGGGATTCAGGAAGCAAACCCGCTGCCGGAATATGTGAGAAAATTATCAAATGCCCTGGGCTACGAGGCGGTTTGGAAAGTAACCAATTCCGGCATCAAGTTAATGGGATTCGGTATTCCTAGGAATTTTACAGCCGGAAATGCCATTCTGGCTCAAAAGGGCCATCGCTTAAAATACCTCGGCCGCCGACGTCTCAGTGGTATGGGGTTGCAGACCAAATATTTATCGATGCATTTTAGGGAATTACGCGATGTCATTGCCGCCCGGGTCAATATCCGGGGCCATTCGCTGATTGTCTTCAATACTCAAATCCATTACAGCGTTATTTGGAACACAACCTGGCAAAAAAGCTTAACGGTAATGATCGAGAACTACGATATTCCACCAAAGGCAAAAGAAAACCTGCTGGAATCCATTAAAAAAAGCAATAGACGCCGACAGCAAGAAATCTCACGGCTCATTGATTTTGTAAAAGATATCACGCAAAAATATAAATATCCTTACGTAATTATGGGAGATTTTAATGCCACGGCTGGATCTTCTGAAATGGCGGAACTTGTCGCCGAGCTTGCCCTGTTGGATACATATGCCGTAAAACACCCGCATAAAATTGGATTTACCTGGGATCCGGGCAATAATACCAATACCGGGTATGATGCCTCGCCATTCTGGGCCAATGGCATCACACCGCGCGATCCATTGAACGAGATAGAAGCTCATTTTGACCGTGAGATGGCACGACGAATTGATTTTATATTTTTATCTTATCAATTTGACCCAAATATGATAAAGGAAGCAGATTTGATATTTACTCGGCCGACAAATGGTCTTTTCGCATCCGACCACTTCGGCTTGCAGGTGGTGCTCAAACAGCTGCCATAATGGATAAGACTGGCAATATGAATAGTGGCACATATCGATCCGCCAGCGGCGGATACGCCTGGAGGATTCATCAGTCGTCATTCGATGCTCGATAGCCAGTATCAAGTATCGAATATCTGAACCGAACGCCATCAGAAGCCGTCCCTAAGGAACACCGACTCTTAATTTCCAATTTTATGCCGCCGAGCGCAGAGGATGGGTGAACCGTATGAATGCTTCGACGTTTAAATTAACCAAATCACCGATGCGTCTCAGGCCGCTTGAATCCAGCGATCGAGCGAAATTTGAAACAATTGCGGATACTACGGTACGCACCGGCCTGCCGGACTCAATGGTACTGGCCGTAATCTCTCTTGCGACCATCTACTGGTTGCTGGATTCCATATTAAACGTTTTTTTTTCCAATAACTTCAATCTAATCGCCGAACTTGTCGGACCCGATCTGTACGATATTTATCTGCGCGTCATCGTCCTGTGCCTGTTCATCATGTTTGGTTCCCATGCCCAATCCGTCATCAACAAACTCAAAGTTGCCAAACAAAAACTAAATGAATCCGAAGAGCTGTGGCGTTCATTGGTGGCTACCGCACCGGACATGATAACCGCCGTGGATCACAAGGGGATTATTCGCTTTATAAATCAGGATATTGCTGAACTGCCCCCTGAAAAAGCAATCGGTAAGAGTTTCTATCAATTTTTGCCACAGGAATATCGTTACCTGGCCGAGGAGTGCATCGAAAAGGTCTTTCAGACCGGTGAGACGGAAAGTTTCGAAGTCCGTATGGGTACGCATATGGATTCTAAATGGTATACGTACCGTATTGGCGCTTTAAGGCTGGGCCGCAAAGTTATCGCCGCAACCATTATCTCATCCAACACCACCGAATTTAAACAAGCCGAAGAATTGGCCCGCTATAAGGAATTGCTTGATAATGTTGCCGAAGGGGTGTTTCTGTTCAATCCTAAAGGAAGATTTATCGAATCCAACGATCGAATCCTGCAAAGTACCGGCTACACCAAAGCCGAGTTCTTGGAGCAAAATATCACAAAAATTGTGGAAACCGAACATGTTCCATACGTCGAAGGCATGTTGGAAAAGGTCACCCAGGAAAAAGAACTCCGCTTTGAACTCAACATCAGAACCAAAAGCGGCAGCGTTATTCCGAACGAGGTCAACTGCCGCTATGTTTCTTATCTTGGAAAACCCTGTTTTTTATGCGTCGCAAGAGATATTACCGAAACAAAGTTACTTCACAACCAGTTGCTGCGATCGGAGCGGCTGGCAGCGACCGGACAACTCGCGGCATCCATCGCCCACGAAATCAACTCTCCTTTGCAGGGTATTACCGCCCTGTTGAGCGTCATCCGAATGAAGCATGCCAAGGATGAGGATCTATTAAAAAATATAGACCTGATTAAAAGTGCCTTTGTCAGTATCCGAAATACGGTTCGAAACCTCATTGACCTTAACCGGCCGGGCCAAGAGAAAAAGCAGCCGATGGATGTTAATCAGGTCATCGAAAACACAGTCGCCCTGATACGCAGTTATTTGAAAAAAAACATGGTGAACATCAAGTTAAACTTGGCTGCCGAAACATCAAATATCAATGCTTCTCCCCAGCAAATCGGTCAGGTCATAATGAATTTGATCAACAATGCCGTAGATTCCATCATCAATTCGCCGGACTTTCATAATAATATAAAGGGGTCTCATTCATTTGGCGGTGAAATCAGCATCGACACGGATAATCGGGGAGAAGAATTTATCATCACTGTCAAAGACACCGGCCCGGGTGTTTCCAAAAACGATATGGACAGTATTTTCGACCCATTTTTCACGCGCAAAAAAACGCTGGGCATGGGCGTCGGACTCTCGATCTGTCATGGTATCATCGAAGACCATAAAGGAACTATTATTGCCGATAATTTAGCCGAGGGCGGGGCAAAGTTTACCATAAGCTTGCCGTTGTAGTACCTGAATTTTGCTCGTAAATAACCCTCAGGGCGGATTAATTGGCGGGCAGGGTGATCTCGAAACTCGGCGGTGTGATTTGCTCGACTTTTACCCCGGACGGTAAATCAACATTTTTACCGCTTAACCTGATCTTGTGTTTACCGGCTGCCAATCCATTCAAATTTACGCGCACCACCACTTCCTCCGGCTGTATTGCCTTGATCTGGCGCTGCCGACCTGAAATAGTCAAATCCACCGCCTTCATTGCTCCCTGTCCCTGCGGTATCTCTGCCGCAGCGTTCTCAAAACGAACCGGCGCGCTGAAAGTAATCTTGATTTCCTGTTGGCTTGCCAGAAATAACCAGGCCATGGAAACAAGCGCGAAGGCCGTTAATTTCTGTTTCCAGTTTTTAATGAAAAAATCTTCCAAAAACCGTTGAATCGTCGGCACATGGATTTGCGGGCCTCCCAGCCATTCATTGAGCTTTTCCTGCAAGCTCTCCGATTGCTGCCAGCTGACGAATTTACCACCGACGACACTGACCACCTCGGATCTTTCTTCGGATACTACCAGACACACGGCATCCGTCAACTCAGACAGGCCCAGAGCCGCGCGGTGCCGGGTACCGAACTGATCCGGCAGGTCCTCTTTTTCAGACAACGGCAAAATACATCCCATGTGAGTCAGACGTTCCTGGTTAACGATCACAGCACCGTCGTGAGCCGGCGCGTGGTGATTGAAAATGCTCTTGATTAACAAAGGATCCGGCAGGGCCATAATTTTTTGGCCGGCATGGATAAGCTCGGAAGGATTGTCATCTCTGGTTAGAACAATCAGGGCACCGGTTTTCTCCGCTGCCAATTCGAATAAAAGCGGTGCCAAATTTTTGTTAAATGTTCCCCGCAAGACTCGCCGACGCGATTTAAGGAAACGCAACGGACTGACCTTCTCCAAAACCTGGCGGATCTCGGATTGAAAGAGAATCAACAGCAATATTAAAAGTACTTGCCACAAAATCTGGAAAACCCAGGTTGTCAGGAATAGCCCCCACAGCTTGGCCACCGAATATATTCCCCCCAGCACGACCAGCCCGATAAGAACTCTTAAAGCCCGGGTCTCGCGAAACCATTCGTAAAGCTGATAGGCAACCAGGGTCAAAAAAAGGATATCGACCAAATCACGCCAGGTGGGGGCTGGAATGAAATTCAGTAGGGGCAAGAGGTCACTCCAAGATGGTGTGGTTGGTTATTGAAGGCCAGTATATTTTCCGGGGAAAAATGCTAAAAGCCGTCGCATGACCAGTGGTTCGCCCAAAGGCGGATCGAATGTCGAAGCTAGCTATTCTGTGATTTTAGCATACTTGGCAAGACAGAGCACAGCGATTCCAAAATTCTGCATTCTTCAATCGTCAATCGTCATTGCCTCGGTTTGCCGCATTCCTTGCAATTACCATCGGGTCCTATAACACCGATACAATTGCCGTCACTGCACAGGACTCTATTCTCCCATTCATCACCAGTCGGGGCAGTTTCAGCTTCAGGTATTGCAGCTTTAGCTTCAGGTATTTCGGTTGTCGCAGAGGACGAGTTTACATCGTCCGCCACAGTTTGATCTTCGTTCTCAGAGCGGCTCATCTCGGGTAGATCACCATCATATTTTTTCCCGCACTCTTTACAAAGCCCATCTGAGCCGATCACGCCTATCGTTATTTCTAATTTCTTCTTGATTCTTTTCAGGTACTTCTGTTTCCATTTTTCTGCTCCATTCACAAATTCAACAGCTCTTCAACCTCCTTGAGAGTGTCTATATGGTAGTCCGCTGACAGCTCCCGGTTGCGGAATGCAACCAATGGTATGGCTGCCGACCGGGCAGCCATTTCGTCCACCTGGGAATCTCCGATATAAATCGTCTGATAGGGCTCAAGATCAAAATAATTCAAAATTTTAAGCAACACTTCCGGATGGGGCTTGGGTCGCACAACGTCACTGGAGGTGACAACTAGATCAAAATACCCATCCAGGTTAAACTCTGCCAGCAGCCGGTCCATGGTGTCCGTCCGGTTAGTGGCAATGGTCGTTTTTATTTGGGGCCGGAGTTTTTCAAGCAAAGAAACGAGATGGGGTTCTATCGTGAAGTATCCGAGGTACTGTTTATAATCCATGCTTTTGCGAAATTCATAGGCTGCTGCCAGCGTGGTTTCATCTGGAAACAAATAGGCCATGGATTCGTCCACAGTATGCATATGGACAAAGGCAAATTGTTTGTCCGTTACCGCCGGTCTGCTGAAATGCTGCAAAATGTGACTGTAATAGAAACGATTAGCCTGGGCGGTGTCGAACATTACCCCGTCACAATCAAATGCAACCGCTTTGACATTCTTCATGATCATTCGCTTTTGCGGGCACGCAGATATCCGTAAACCCGCACGTTGAGCTCCGGCCGAACTTTGCTGTCTGTTTTCAAAATGATGGTGTCGTAATATCGACCGGTTTTTTCTCTCAGATTTTCAATCTTTAATTCATATGCCGGGCCATTGGGATTTTTTACTTCATCCAGCTGAATATTGATGTTTTTACCGTCTTTCGCCCGGGCATCGAGAATTTTAAATGGATATTTCTTCTCGGGAATAATCGTAACCTGACCCTTGATTGAATCTCCGGCAATCCCGCGTAAACTGATATGCTGCGGACGGATTGTGGCAAATTTTTCCACTGCACCGGATATAACCAGATCCTGCCGCGGGCGTTTCTTATCATTCGTATAAACGCCTGCGGTTTTCTTCATTTTTCTTCCGCCATAGCCCTTTGTATTGACGCTTAAAGTTATTTTTCCCTCGCCACCGGCGGGGATCTCTCTTGAATAAGAGACAGCGGTACACCCTCAGCCGGTTTTGACTCTTTCAACTTTCAACGTCGCCGTACCCTTGTTTTGAATGACAAAATTATGCACGACTTTGGCCCCATCCAGCACCGGTGAAAATTCATAGCTGCTTTCCGGAAAAACGGCGGATGGGGACGATTGATCTTGAGTGCCGAAACAAACGGCAGCGAACAGTGTCAGAAATAGCGCAAACGATAACACTGTAAGAGTTTTCAATTTCATCATATGCTCCTTCCGAATTTATAATACGCTAAGACTCAATAAAAAATTTTATGACGCATGCTGCTGAATGTCAAGATACAAGTTTTACATCAAAAATACCGGATCCACATCAATCGCCACCTGGATCCGGCGATGGTTGAATTCTGGGTGGCTTTCCGACCTTAGTTGATTGATGAATTGATGGAGCGCTCCGGTATTTGATCCTTTCAACAGAATCTGCCAGCGGTAGCGTCCGGCTATCCTGGTCAGAGAGGCTTCGATGGGGCCCATAATTTCAAGGCTCCGATAATGAGCGGCATGGATTGTTTTCAGCTTGCGGCAGTGATCTCCCAAAAGGTTGGCATGTTTTTCGGTTTCATGCGGGTCTTTGCCCGATATTTTGAGCTGGATCATGCGGGAAAACGGTGGATATGCAAGAGCTTGCCGAAAACCGATCTCCTGCTGATAAAAAGCCTTAAAATCCTGGTTTTGAGCGGCGGAAATACAAAAATGTTCAGGGTTGTATGTTTGCAAAATCACCCGGCCGGGTCTGTTACCCCGACCTGCCCGACCGGCGACCTGGGCCAATAATTGAAAGGTTCGTTCACCGGCCCGAAAATCCGGAAAGCTCAGGGAAAGATCCGCACAGATGATTCCGACCAGGGTGATGTTCGGGAAATCATGCCCTTTGGCAACCATCTGGGTACCCACTAAAATATCGGTGGATTTATTTTTAAGCCCTTTAAGCAGCTTTATGATCGATCCTTTGCGGGTGGTGGTATCCCGGTCCATACGGGCAATCCGGGCCTTTTTGTATAGCGATGTTAACATATCTTCCAGCTTTTCGGTACCAAGGCCCAGGTGTTTAATTTTGGTTGAACCGCAAATATCGCAACTGGATGTGGCAGCCCGGCTATAGCCACAGTAATGACATCGGTAGGCGTTGGAACGCTGGTGCAGGGTCAGTGAAATATCGCAATGTTTGCAGCGCATAGCCTGGCCACATGCGCCGCAAACCGGAAAGCTTGCATATCCCCGTCGGTTTAAGAAAAGCAATACCTGTTCACCGCGTTCAAGGGTCTCTTTCATCGCCACCTGCAGCTCAGGCGTGATGAAGCGTTGAATGCCTCTTGCATCCCGGATTTGCCGAAGATCCACAATCCGGATATCAGGTAAATGTCGCTCTTCTACACGCTTTGGCAGAGAGAGTTCGGTAAATTTGTTGATTGTAACATTATAGTAGGATTGCATTGACGGTGTGGCTGACCCCAGGATCACGATGCACTGATTTTGTTTCGCCCTGACCACCGCCAAATCTCTGGCGTTATAACGCAGCTTGCCTTCCTGCTTGTAAGATGAGTCATGCTCTTCGTCGACAACAATAACTCCGAGGTTTGCAAAGGGAGCGAATATGGCTGAACGGGCACCGATTGCAACTGTGGCTTGCCCCTGCAGGATGCGGGTCCATTGATCATAGCGTTCCCCCGCGGACAATCCGCTGTGCAACACACAGACACATTCACCGAATCGAGCGCGGAACCGCCGCTCTAACTGGGTAATCAGTGCGATTTCCGGCACCAGAACCAGGACAAAACGGCCCTTTTTTAATACCGCGGCCGCCACCTGCATATAGACTTCGGTTTTACCGCTTCCGGTCACCCCGTTTAGCAGAAATGGGTGATACCCTTTATTCAGATAGTTGCAGGCATGCGAAACGGCCTTTTGCTGTTCCCGATTTAATATGGGGGCAATATCGGGCTTGATCGGTTCACCGAAAGGATCCCGGTACACCCGCTTGTGTTCAATCGTCAGATAACCGGCGCTTTCAAGCGGTTTAATCAATGAAGCAGCAGTGGGGACCGCCTCTTTAACTTTTTTGAGGGCAATCTCCTGCTCGGTTTTTAAAATGTCCAATATCTTTTGTCGGGGCTTTGATAGCCGATCCAGCGGCAAACTGGTGTCAGCCAGGCGTACAAATCGTTCCAGTCTGGCTTTGGTTCTGGCTCCGCTGAGTTCCCATTTTCTGGTAATCCAACCGCTCTGTTCAAAATTGTAAAGTAAAGCGCCCGGAATTTTGGGGCCAATATTTTTAAAAAGCTTGCTCAGCCGGCAAGGTCCCGCCAGCAATTGCTCCAATACTAGTTTGGCGATTGGGGACAGCGGCTCACTTTTGTGTGCGCGGCGCCCGATATCAGTAATGGTGATCGATGAGTAGTCGTAGACATTTAAACCACCCGGCAGCGCATTTTTAACCACCTCTCCGATCGGATATTTATAATATTCGGCAATCCACCTAAAAAACGGAACCATGCCCGGCGGGAAAAGGGGCTGTTCGTCGAGAACATCTAAAATAGGTTTGAGTTCTTTATGGTCCAAATTCCGGCTTGGCCCAAAAATATAGCCAGTGACCCTGCGCCGGCCAAAGGGGGCCAGAACCCTTTTCCCCGGGTCTAATAATTCTAGCAACGGTTCCGCTGCGGAATAGGTAAAGGTGCGAAAAACCGGAAGCGCGATAGCCACTTCTATGTATCTTGTATCCGAAGTCATGGAGGCGCTTACTTAGGACCGCAAATTAAATAGACAATAAACTTGTTTTTACAAAAAAATACCCGCTTCATAAAAAATCAGAAAAATTCGACTTGGCTGCCTTCGACAAGCTCAGGCTAGCAGCAAATCTTTTATTTAGATTCTCCGATTCCGACCGATACAAGCTAGTGTAATTCGATTTTGAGGGGTGCAAGCTTTCTTTCGGCGGGAGGAGATTCAGTGGTTTTAACAAACTTATTGAAATTTACAACTAAAAAGCGTTATAATACCATTAGTTTGGATTGAATTGGAACTTTGCTAGGACTGCTAAAATACCAGAATTCTGACTAACCGTCAGGATTTTGCATTATTTTTGTTCAGGCTAACATTGCATATGCAGGAGGTTATAATGTTTAAAATCGCAAAAAAAACCCTGGTTCTGGTGATGGTTGCATCGCTGTTGACCATACCGTTTTGTTCCACCGTCATGGCTCAGGAATACTTCGAGACCGAAGATCCCAGCGGCGGTGCCATGATGTTTGATCTTTGTGTCGTCCGGCCGGTTGGCATTGTCGCAACGGCGCTTGGTACCGTTGTTTTTGTAATATCCTGGCCGTTTTCAGCCCTGGGCGGCAATTCCGATGTTGCGGGTCAAAAACTTGTTAAAGAACCTGCCACA
>Ga0209679_1001482_pt1 | contig 10151 bp, 8 predicted proteins | sample WorMetHEROISLAND_4_FD_187408 | JGI IMG/M metagenome (GOLD analysis project Ga0209679, IMG submission 187408) | Marine gutless worms symbiont microbial communities from Max Planck institute for Marine Microbiology, Germany - Olavius sp. 2 HERON... ...
CTGCATGCTTGTTTACAAATGTTCAACTTTTTGGCTCGGCGAAGTTTAAATAGTTGAAGTGAGTTTAGTCTCAGCGAAAGTTAAGCCCTGAGGGCTTAAGCTCTCTCTTCTATGCAAATTCGACCGACTTCAGTCAGGTTAGTTTGGCTTAACGTCGGTATAATAATGGCACACTAGAATAAAATATTGATTGACCGATTGATTGCTTGTTACGTAAACATTCAATCACAGTGCAAATAGGAAGAGTGCAGTCAGTCAGCATCAATAGACGTCTCTAATCAAGCCAGTCTGTATCCAACGGACACTGTACTGAGGTCATTAATGACATCCTTGCTGGCGTCTTCATACTTTTACCACATCTCACCAAGCTGTTCTCTAAGCGCTAGAAACATACAATGAAAACACACAGGCACATCAGCAGCAGGTAGAGTCAGCTTTAACTTAACTAGTGGCACTGCAGCTTTTAAAAATCTCTATAAGCAGTATTGATCAAATATTAAGTATTAAGTTTTTCTTTTTGCTTTGGCTTATGTCTTGTAGTATGCATAATCACGTGACATCTTGTAGCACGTTATAATGTTTGGGGTGGCTCAATGGCTAAGCTTTAATAGAGAGCTCGACTCTCTCATATCAGCCACTCCATTTCTTCTGGTATTCTGCTGTAGTAGCAGGTCAATGACTCCCATCACTGAGACACATCACATACATAGGCGGCCTTGTTTCTTTGCTGTTTCGTATCCCTCGCATATACTGCTCATCAGCTGTAGTCTCTTTGTCCCTCTCGTACGTTTCCCAGTCATCCTGCCTCCTAGAATGTCTCGCAATAACACATCATGTTGGAGAACATGCCCAAGCCATCTGCATTTCCGTTGTATTATCATGTTGATGATACAGCAATTTTCCCTGACTCGATTCAGAACTTCGGAGTTTAACATCAGTTATTTGTTCTGTTATTACTGTTATTATTGTTTTTGTATTTGATGTTAATAAATACGCCTGCCACCGGTCATCGACGGCTGCTTCAAGGATGTCTTGCAGCAGTGGCCGCTGTTCTTTGTCGTCGACTGCCGCCTGCCAAGTGATGGGAGTCATTGACCTGCTGTTCTGAACAGCAAAATACCAGAAGAAGAAGAAGAAGAAATACTACTTGACTTGACTTGATTGGCATTGTCGGACATTGGTGCGATGGGGGCATGAAAATAATTTAACGATGTTACACGAATGTTACACATCATGTCAGTGTGTTGAAGCAGTAAAGTCTGCAAATAAAACATTCGTCATGATTAGTAGAACATTTATGTATAAGGACAAAGTAACAATGTTGCAGTTATATAAGAGTTTGTTTCGACCAAAACTAGAATACTGTATTCAGGCATGGCGGCCTTGTCTTTGTAGAGATATTGAACTTTCAGTGAAGGTACAGAGAAGGGCTACTAGGTTAATGTTCAGTGATAAATCCCTGGGATATTATGAGAGACTAAGATTTGACGATGTTAGCTACAACACTTACTTTACTTTGTCACATTCAGGACTCCGTGGCCATTCACATAAACTGTATAAACCTAATTTTAGGCTTGATATTAGAAAATTTTCTTTTTCACTTAGTGTAATAAATATTTGAAATGCACTACTGTACTGTGTATTGCAGTGTAACACTGTCAATACTTTCAACCGTTACTTGTATTTGAAAAACTCTGTATCTATAAGCTTTGATAATGCTTCTTTCCCCTTAGTGTTAAGTTAAGTTTAATGAACAACGTCTACATCTGTAGCAGAGCCACTGTCCTAGAATGCACAATACTCAGAAGGGAACCATACAAAACTCAAGACTTTGTACCACTACAAAGTACAGTGAAACTAAAAAGTCTAACTCGAAACGAGACGTTAAGTACTGTATGCCTCCACCTGTACAGTGATGGTTCCAGCATATGTTATTCCACCATGACCTTGAACTGTGACATTTTGAGACCCAAAATTTAACACATTCATCTCTGTCCCATAATACACCATTCACGTAAGTTTGGTGAAAATCCGACTAACACTTATCAAGAAATCTCGTTAACAAGCAAGCCTAGTAAGTGCTGTTTCCAGCATACTTTGTTACATCATGACCTTGACCTTTCACCTTTTGACCCCGAATTTGTGCTATGGTTTTTGCGTTTTTATTATAATGCATTCATCTCTGTGTCCCAGAAAGGAGCTGATGAAAGTTGGCAACCCTATCTAAGATGGGTTGCCATGAAGGGCAACACACTTTTAACCTTTTGTTTCAAGTTTGTAATTACACCACAAATTCAATCACCTTGACGGATAATCACAGCTTCTTTAGCAGATGTTCTACTGATGGTCTTCAGTCTCTGATAATTGGGTCAGTTCAGACTCATTCTCACCAGCAACTGGACAACACATTGACATGACACAGTTTGTGTCAAAGTCAGTAACAACAGAGGTCATGACGGATGAAATAATTAAGAAAGTTAAAAAATCTGATGGGTGAAATAATCAAGTAAGTAAGACAATCTGGAAAGGTGCAATTAAACCGTGAGTCACAAACTCACAACTGAACAAAAATCTGCAGAGACGGTTTATCAAAGTTAACGTTGTTTTCACTGAACTGAGTTTCAGGCCTGCAGCCACCAAACACGTCATGGATCAAGTTCAGTATTACACTGACCAGCCACTGGACATACTACGGTCAGTTCAAGAGATTACAAGGTAAAGGTCCTGCTTCAATTACAGCATATACTTGACTTATGGTACTGTAATTACGTTACAACTTCTAAGTATACTGCCACACTACACTGTGGTAATTTTGCATACATACAGAACAGAACTGTGATAAAACTGTTTGTAGTAAATAGAGATGGACTGAGGATTGAGGCTGAGGACATCTCATCCCTACTGTGAAAGGTTCCGTACACCAGGCATTGGTAAACTTTACCCTTGTTATCTTGAAAGTGCATTATGGTACAATCTGATGCACATTTTATAGGTTTCAGTGACTACGACCCTACTTCACTAAAGGCACACGACGACTGCATCATATTATAAGTACGTAAGTAAGTAGATTTATAAAGCGCCAAAATCAAGAAGTTGAGTCTGTGGCGCTGGGTAGTAGGTCGCAAGGGGCGGCACAGAATGCCAATAGAAAATAAAGTGTTCTGAGATGTTTCCGAAACGTTGTTAGAGATTCGCAGAAACGAACACTGTGAGGAAGGGAGTTCTGTACGGTGGGTGTAGTCACAAGAAAAGAACATGAACCAAATTGGAGGTTAGTGTGAGGAACTTGGAGGAGAGTTTTGATGAGGAAGAGCGTAGACCTCTGATGGGAGCATACGGAAGTAACTGCTGGGAAAGGTAAGGTGTTAAGCCGGTTTCCAAGCCTTTATCATTACCACCATTTTTTAAACCCACGGTAACTATAATCCCAAGGGAGTTTAAAAAACTGAACAGAAAATGAAAAGTGGGTAAGATCGTCAATCCGTGCTGTCAGCGACTGGCAAACTGTTATGCAGTACGACAGCATTGAAGCACTGCACCAATACTGAGATCCTCTGGTACAGGTAGCTGGTCTCTCTAGCCTCGCTAGAGCTGAGATCGTCCTTCCGAGATCATCAAGGAGGTGGTGGGCTTAAATTTATTATTATAATTATTATTAGCTCGTGCACGATAATGTGGAATATTACTGGCAGATAATATCGTTAACGTGGGTTCGTTTTTAGACACGGTGTAGATATGTATAGAAAAAGGAAAGTAGACATACAAGACAGAAGTCGTTGACTACAAGCAGCCCTGAGGTCGGCATTCTGACGGCTTGCAGTAGCCATCACGTCAGCTATCCTACGTGACTGCTCTGTCGCACGTTTCTCAATGTAGTCCAGCACTTCATCAATGTCTCCTGACCAATCTACACACCACTGCTGTATCTCAGTTGCCAAACAGCAACAGCAACATATGTGTGTATGTCACTGATAGCTCGACAGTTCTGTAGCCGGCTGAAGATGGAGAAGTTCTTATGTATTCTGAAAACATTTGTAATGAGTGCAACGGACAATACGTGCAATGGTGAGACAGTGCATCAACAGCATTCTACAATGACTCCTACAGGACATGCACACATGCACAGTTCTTGTGTACAAGGGCGGATCCAGGATTTGCCACAGAGAGAGGTCCATGGCGAGCACAAAGCTCGAGCCTATAATGCGAGCGGGGTCCAGGGGCACAGCCCCTGCTGGAGGTCAGCGCAGGGTGAAGCCCCATAAAACTTAAAGCTCTCTGTCCATTTTCATATGAAAAGACGGGCCAAAAGATAACGATTTAAATGAATCGACTTTGAACTAAAATATGTTTCGCACAGCCACGATCAGCCCCTACTTTTGGTCAATGGGGCGGATCCACCAGTGCTTGTGTCCAATTATCCAGAATTACTCACAGATTAGGTCTGTCTGGAAAAAATAAACCTTAGGGGATTATAGTGGCCGAACGTTTACAGGCCGGACTCCTTTTCTGTCACTCGAACAACAGCATCAAGCCATTGAAAGACGAGATTACATATCAGTGCAGCCATCACGATTCTTCTGTTGTTAAACTGCGAGATAGAAATACTGTTACTGTACTGAACTGAACTGAACTACACATGCATACACTCAGTTTTGCTTAACCGGCGAATTTTCTGGAGTACTCAAGGTTGGGCTGGTTCCCAGACTGGAGCAAGTCCGGGAATGAATTATCTGGGCCGGAAGTGTGAAACCGTCTCCCGCATTCCGTGCGGTCAGCTGTGACCAAAACTTTACTAGAGACATATTCACAGCAATCCCAGTGAAACGTTCGACGTCACATTTTGTAATTATTGGGACACTGCTGAACTAAATACGATGCTGCAACTTTCAAGGACCATTAAAGCTAAATTCGAGAACAGGGTGGCCACAAAGTAAGTGAAAAAATTACCCGAGTTTTCCAGGCTTTTCACAGCCATAAACTTACTTTCCATAGGTTATTGCAATAAAAAGTAGATGTAACAATGACCTTCATCAAGGGTCATTCCACATCAACTCCAGCAATATAACATTTATTGGTCAGGGTCGCTACTGTTTGTTTTACAGAAATATTTGAATGACAAACTAAAAATACTTTTTTGTTACAATTTTTCCTCAGTGTTGCACAGAATTTCCCGAGAATTCCCTGAGTTTTCCATGTTCAGAGAAATCCCTGAGTATTCCAGGTTTTCCAGGTTTGTGGCCACTGGCCACCCTGCAGAACTTTCAAGGACCAAGTCTTGTTTTCAAAGACTTTCCGGGCCCTTGAAAAGTGGAAATTGATTTTCAGGGACGTGCAAGGTCTTTCCCCGTTTCTAGGTATAGTGGTCAGCCAGTATGTTATCATCTGACTCACCCAATGAAGCAGCTGCCATCAGATCAAAGTCATCAACAGATGAAGTTTGATCATCAACATCATCATCATCAGCAGCAGCAGCAACAGCAGCAGGTGGGCATGACATAAACTGTCTCATCTGAGTCTTCTGTGATTGTAACTTGTCTATCAGTTCTGTCAGTTGCTGCTGCTGCTCGTCAACCATCTCCACATCTCTCATCAGCATCAGCCCGACACTGCTGTGTGGCTCTTCACAACAACACATCGACCACACAAAGTTTCATGGCTCTGATGTGCACATCTCCACAGCAGTGAAGCAGATTATGCTAACAGAGGTCTCAGCAATGACGCTGGGACTTTGAGCTCTGACTTTTGACCCCACAGCATGATCAGTACATCTTTGTCATCGACGGCAAATGTTTGATGAAAATCCATCAACGCATACCATCAAAACAAACGGAAAACGTTATTTTAGCATATCTGGTCATGCTGTGACCTTCAATTTCGACCTTATGACCACAACCAGACCGTCAATGACGGAGTAGCTCATTCCATGATGTAGACAATACATCTAGCTGCCTGACACTTATACTGGAAGGAGAGTGTAACGGTGTTTCATGAAGTGAGTGCATGTAGAGACAGAATGTCAGAAGGTACGGTGGGCCAATGTGGGGACCATCATGTGCAAGTTTGGTGGCGATCCAGTCATGTTTGTGGAAGAAGAAGCGATTTTCGTGAAATCACAAAAGTGTCCGTATCACGTGACCTTTGACCTTGACCTTGACCTTGAGCACACCCTGGCTGCAGGCCCGTGTGGGGACCATGTTGTGTAAGTTTGGTGGCTATACAGTCATGTTTGTGGTAGAAGAAGCGATTTTTGTCAAATAAGCAAAGTGTCCATATCACGTGACCTTTGATCTTGACCTTGACCTTGAGCACACCCTGGATGTAGACCCATGTGGGGACCATCATGTGCAAGTTTGGTGGCGATCGAGTCATGTTTGTGGTAGAAGTAGCGACTTGCGTGTAAAAGTTTACAGACAGACGGACAGACAGACAGACAGACAGATGACTGACGCCTCTCGATTGCATAAGCTCATTCGTGGAATGAGCTAAAAATTAATGATTTCATCTCTGTCCCAAGATACACTACTGATAAAAGTTTGGTTAAAATTCATCAATGCATATCATAGATACAGTGGAAACAATATCGGCATGGACAAAATGAAAACACACCATAATGTCTCTCCTAATGGTGGCGGTGGCATTAAAATAGGCAAAAATATTGTTTCAGCAGCAATATCTTAGTTAACACACGTTAAACTATGATCCATGAAAAATCCTCAAATGAAACTTTCTACAGATTCCTGCAGGACACGTTTTCAGGAATGACCCTTTGGCCACTGACGGAGTACGTTTAACATATATGCAAAATATGCAAAACACTACATAGCATACTCCGAGTTACGATTGTTATTAAGTTCAATGGAAAATGTCTGATGAAGGACATTTATTTCATGCAGAGAAACCTACAATACAAATTTCAAGTAAGTAAAGAGCTCTGCATACCCACAGTTAACCGGACAATTTTTACAGGTGAGACCAGATATGAAAAAGGTAAACTTTTATGCAGTGGATGACCTTGACATCACACAACCAAGTGATGAAGCACAACAACAACATTCTCAAATTTAGTCTTTGAGCTTAAAACCCGAGTCTCTGTAGAAAAAAAGTTCCTTATGCACATCATGACTGGACTCAACGACCTTGGTATCACACAAAAAAGCGACAAATCTTACTGGTCAAAGCAGAAGACCAATAATTTGAAATTTTGCCTTGAGTCACGGGAATTAAATGTAAGCTCTTCATAGAAATAAAGTTCCTTCATGCACATCATGACTCACCGGATGATGCTGGTAAGACTGAGGCAGAGTTGTCAACAGAGGAAGATTGCTCAGTATCAGCATCAGGTACAAGTGATACGGTTTGATCCAGTTCTGTGATCTCAGCTTGAGGTTCAACGGGATCTTCATCCATCCACTCATCCATCATCTCCACGTCTTCCATCGACACTATCTCGTAGTCACTGCTGCTGTACGGCTCTTCACAGCAACACAAATAAAGGTTAAAAAAGGTTAAAGCTGTGTATAGCGCTTCATGGGCAACCCATCTCAGAGCTACAGGGCGTCACTCGCCATATGGGATCACACAGTGTTACCTGCCAACGGACACAAGTGAATGCACCCCGTCTTAACCTCAGCCAGCCAGGCCAGTACTTGATTTAGGTACCCTGGAGGGATGGAAGGCTGAGTTGACCTAGGTAGCTTGATAGCGGCCCGACCGGGAATCAAACCCACGACTGCTTGATCGCAAGTCTGACGCCCTAACCGTTACGCCGAATGTGTTCTGTTTGTAAATTAGGCCACAAATGTTATTGTACAAGCAGCCATTCCAAGTCATAACTGAGTTAAATTCAGCAAAACTCTACAACAAAATCTTCAGTAGTTGCCAGGATGATGTTCTTACTGACTGAATTCCACTCACAACATCCAGAACACAACATTCACTCGACTCATTATTAACAATTACAAGCATTCGTCAAACAGACTGAACGTTTAGTCTAAGTGGTCTAGTGGTTAGAGTATCGGACTCGTAACTTTCAGCTTGGCATTTCAAATCTCACTGCGGGAGACTTGCAAGCAACCTTGAGCAAGTTGCTAACCTGCTGTGTGTTCCTCTCAACTCAGCCTCCTACCTTCATGGGACAGGAAATGAGTAGTAGCTTACAATCTATGGAATGAAGGCCTAGTGTGGCTGATTGGGGTGGTGGTATATCTGTATGCTGCACAACGGGTTCAACTGTTTGTTAGCGTGGGCAATGGATGGCTGCACGATGCGCCGTGGTATCACTAGTTCATGCCAATCAAGATTGTAAAGCGTTTCCGGTCAGAAGTGTGACTCATGTAAGCAGCACTATAACAAGTACCCGACCTTTACCCTTCAAGGTAAAGTGAAGGAGTCCCATCTTTAGGTCCAGAGCTGATCCCGTTTTCAACGCAGTCAGCCTGCACGTGACCACGCCATAAACCAGGCAGTAAGCTGCTGTTACTTTCCACCCGGCCCGCGGTTACCTTCCCAGCCGCAGAGTCACTACTTAAAACCCGAGTCACAAGAACTATTTCTCTAGAGAATAATCTAATACGTGTATGTTGACTCACCTGATAAAGCTGATAGGATGGAAGCAGAGTTATCAACGGACGGAGATTGATCGTTATTGGTGGCAGCAGGTAGAAATGATACAGCAGCGGGTTTCACTTCGGTGTTCAGTGCTTCTTCGATGTTCTGGTTGTCCACTAACATCACATCTTTCATCGTCACCTTCCCACCTCTCGTCTTTGGCTCTTCACAACAACACAAAGAATACATTCTGTTATCTGTGGTTTTTGCTCGAAATATTGGTAAAATTGTAAGAATATTTTTTTTTAAATCTTGAAAACAACTTCAAAAATGCAACTTCTCATCTAGACACATGCCACATGAAAGCAGCTAGATGCCTGTTATACCAAACCACTCGCTAAGTGGCCAGCGTGGACTGGACGCGGCACTGTAACTGTGTGGTCAGCTCAACCATGGGCATACTTGACTATTTGAAATTTTGTAACTCTAAATGTAGCCTTGTATTAATTCGGACCAGCCGGGCCCATTGATTTTTTGGCCCAGCTTGTTTGACTAAGTTAATCTTATACGCCTGGCCTGGCCCTGGATCATGCAGGTGTGGCTCGCAAGATTTCGTGGGATGTGATTTCTCTGAAGCAGTGAAACAGTTTAAGCCGCATAACCTTCCTAACGTCAATAATGGCTAAAACAGGTCTTAGCGACCAAAACAGCATCTGACATGTAAAAGTTGTGCCACAACAATTCCCACAAGTTTACTTTCTGGTACCTGCCTAACCAAGAATAAACCCAGTGGGCCGGTTATTTTTTAAAAACCCAGTGTGTGTCCCTGTCAGAACATTTCTGTCATAATGACCGCAGCCTCCCATCAAACGTAAACTAATAATCACCGCAACAAGTTGGCAAACACAAATACCATGCTCGTGTTGTCTTATTTCTGTCCGGAATACAACTCCATCGCGGATGGCGTGGCTCAGCTGACCATCATACGGAGAATCAAGTGCATTCAACAGACCACGTGGTGTATATCTTGTTGCCAATGTGTTTATATTCTGCAATGCAGACAGAACAGACTTTTCAGTCTCCTCTAAGTAAGAAACGAAGAGATCAGGAAGAAAACTGGTTGCGGAAATTAGAGCTCATCATTAAAGAAAGAAGACTGAGGTGGCTGGGACACGTATTGAGAATGGAGGACTCCAGATACCTCATCAGGCTATACAGTGGGAACTGAGGGGCAACAAGAGGAAGTTGGGACGGCCAACGAAAAAATGGAAGGACATTATCAGACGAGATCTGAAGAACATGGGCATCACCTGGGATGAAGCCGAAGAACTGGCGACAGACAGAGCAGAATGGCGTCAGCCTGTGGACCAATGCATCCATCTGGATGCGGGATGAACTAAGACCTAAGGTAAGGACTCAGTTGCAGATGCTTTTCATTAATAATGTTCAACTACATTCACACGGCAAACACTTATGAGTTCATCAGTCGTTAGCTGCTGCATTGGTGTTCTGCTGTACTGTACCTACATGCACTGTATTGTCAACTATACCTATGGACATAAACTTCCCACCATACTGTACCTACACGCACTGTATTGTCAACT
>Ga0209679_1001484_pt1 | contig 10149 bp, 6 predicted proteins | sample WorMetHEROISLAND_4_FD_187408 | JGI IMG/M metagenome (GOLD analysis project Ga0209679, IMG submission 187408) | Marine gutless worms symbiont microbial communities from Max Planck institute for Marine Microbiology, Germany - Olavius sp. 2 HERON... ...
TATGGGACGGTAATAGGCAGGCTATCGAATGGTGTCACTTTCGATGACCTTGAGTGACCCCTGACCCGGTTTTCAAGGTCACGATAGTTTTAGAAAGCGAGTATCTCCAAAGCGACGCATTTTACAGACACAGTTACTATATAGGACGTAATAGGACACCATAGGCACGCTATCGATAGGCAACCTAGCTATGTGCTTACAACCCCACTGCTCTTATGTAAACCGTGCAAACTTTTCGCAAGCGTCGCGCGGGTTTGTCAGCGACAGCTGGGCTTTCTTGTTTATTCAGCGCGAGATCTCCGCGGTCTCTCGGCCGATCGCCGCGAAACTTTGCCACATGATCGGAAATGGGTGCAATTTTAAAAACTAGGTCCAAAATTTGGGGGTCCTCCCCCAAAAATATTTGGGGCCGAAAAACATGCTTTTTGGAGCGATTTCGGACGACTTCGCACTTCGATCGCGACAATCGCAAGATATCGACAATCGGAAAACGGCCTTGCAAACTATACGATCTCTCCTGACGTAATCTGGTGAACTTTGGTCCACAAACGGCGAAAAAATAGGACCGTAGTTTAGACCCATCCACTGGCGATAGTTGGGAGGACTGGCGTTAACAAGTCGGTAGCATTCGCTAGGTGGCAGCAAAGGGCAGCCCTTACGCTGTGCTTGGCACCACGTCTAGATCGACCCGAGTTTATCTTTCAGCAATGAAACGTCCCAGCGCATTTTACAAGAGTATACTGTACATACGCACCTTTCAAAAACAAAATATCACATGTACCATACGAACCCTGAAACCCAGGAACTCTATTTAACATTTGAGGTGTGGCATGGTCTTTAATGATCACTGTTGAAATGTTACACTGAGCGTGCCGGTGAAAGCATTTTGAAACAATCAGTCAGTATTTGATCGTTAGGACAAAAACTTGTGGCTTCCTTTTTGTATCGGTGACCGGACACATGGCTTGGCGCGCGAAGGCAAGCGACAGTTGACAAGGCACAATCAACACGCTACAGGCGACAAGCGACAATGTGTGATACCCAATAATTAACAAAGGTGCGATGTGTCCGCGACATTAGGTAAACAGTCTTTGTGCAGCGGCCATAGCAGATATTATGGCGTTACTTAGCAGACGTAATCGTGAAGTTTTTTTATTGATCAGTATAATTTTATCTGTACTTATGTAGCATCCAACAAAGATGGTGACAAGAAATACTGGATATGTGAAAAAAGGCGTGAACTGGCATCCTACTTTGTGGAAGTTTATTGATGCACTGAAGAAGGAAGAGCGACTGAAAAGGCTAAACATTAATCAACTGCTACTTGGACAAGTTGTCGAGCCAAAAAAGACGTATCGTGTGATTGACGCGCGTGTTTCCAATATTGTTTGCGATTATGCTAACGGCACATTTACCGAGTTTCTGCGTGCTATTGCACACAACTTGCGATTTTAATTTGCTGACAAAACACGTTCATTACAAAAAAGACTGGTTAGCCATTTCAGACAGTTGATTTGACGGTTACTATTTAGTCTGGTAGCAGATTGTTTTTTTAACTTGCCAGCTGTTACCAATTGTACTTTTGTGTAATGTAGCCTTGTCGTATGTCGTTGTCATTTGTCGTGTTTTAATTGTCCCGTTCTCAAATAGCGTTTGTCAATTGTCGCTTTCCTGTTGTCGTTTGTAAATTTTCTCTGTATCAAGTGCCATAGCGCCTTTGTATCACCCTGTAGATGACGTAGAGAAGAATAAACTAACAATCAGCTAGAAGGCAAGAAACATAACAGCGCATGAATGAGTCGCAGAAAGTCCGAGAATATGCACAAAATGGGTAAAAGAAAGTCAGCGATATGAAGGACTTGACAGAAATGAAATGATGTTATAAGCCAAAAGTAAAACATGAAATAATGAGGGTCGTTGATAACAGTGATGATGAAATTGTAAATATTGTCAGTGAAGTGATGCAGACAGAGATGTACGGTGAATCAGGAAGTCTGTAGTTTAATCCCAAATATCACAAATTTGTAAGCGTCTGTTGCTTGAAATGCGAAGTTGTTCGAGTGAAGCAGGACAGCGTGGCAAGCAATTATCTCTGACAACGGGAAACAGATGAACCGGATGACGTCATCAACGCATGTCTCGCGATATCTCCGCACACACCTGCGAAACCAACGGATGTATTGATCACGTGATCATCTCTGTATCATCCGTTTTAGCCAAGCTCATATCTACATCAACAGCTTGGACACACTCTGTTGCAGCTACTCAGAACTGCAGATACCTGTCTGTACACCTGTAATCAGATACTCTATATGTACACCGTGAGTCAAAAAAGACACCAAACTCTTGTCGATAACTTCGCCAAATATTGAACGTTTTCAAAACGCTCGTACTGTTACGCTCGCTAGGAAATTAGCAACAAAAAATCACTACAGATTCCACCACACCTTAACCCTTCTCCCGGTAACGGTTTCTTGTGACGTTTCCAGGCAACGGGGAGCGGGGAGCGGCATATCTCGAGTTCTAGAGCACATAACGACTAAATTCCAACGCTATGCCCCTATATTTTTGGAGCCAAAGTTTCTAGTAGTTGTATTGCCGATGCCACGGGACGTCGATGTGTGCTAGAAATCTAAAATGGCAGCCAAATTAGTACCCGAAGTACTAATAGCGTTGCTGTTTTTACAGATATACATGTCGTTCCAAAAACAATACAGGGGTTTATGATTATGTACGTAACATCTAAATCTCCAGCGATCATGGACGATGCTACCTCGTGTCGAAAATCCAAGATGGCAGCCAACTAACCGGAAGTACTAATATTTCCGAAACTATGACCTTACCTTACCTTACCTGCGGGGTGGATGGCTGCGTGAGCAGACACCCAGCGCTGAGGCCACAACATGGGCCCAATGCGCAACCCCGACAGACCACAAAGTCAGTAAAACCTCTTAGAAGCTTTAGCAAACTAAACCAATGGATATTACTTAACGTATCTGACGAAAAAAATGTATTCTCCAAGAATGTTCTTCCGGAGAAGCACTAGAGCACTACACTGAGCAATGAAGTGGGCAGTTGTGTCCTCTTCCTCCTGACAGAGGGGACAGACGGAGTCCTAGCTGACGTAGGCACATAATGTGAAGGTGCCGATTAAGGTCCGCGTGGCCAGTGAGTAGGCCAACGGATTCTTAAATCCTTCCTGGGAAGGTTCAAAGTGAAACGAGCTCGTGAACGATCAGGTTCTTGAAGAAACAGTTTAGCTTGTCTACATCCAGACTGCTCGTGCCACAGTCTATTCTGTTCACGAACAGCCCGTGTGCTGATACAGCTGCAGAATGGTGGATACACTGATACCAAGAGATGGTTCAGGTCCAGTACGCAAGAGGAGGAAGCCTGCTTAGCAAGCATATCCACTTTCTCGTTACCACAGTGTCCCGGAACCCAAATGAGTCGAACACTGTTGAAGGTTGCTAATGCCTTTAGCGCAGTCATAGCATCAGCTACCAAACTGGTAGTAGGGCCTAGCCTTATAGGCTGAAAGCCTTATAGGCTGAAACAGCGCAGATTGCAATAGAGCAGTTATTTCTGAGTAACAAACTTTCAAGTTTGGCACAAGTTAACGAGGCAAAGACTTCAGCCTGGAAGACTGAGGTGTGATAACCAAGGGGGAGAACAAGTTCTTCCACATCGGTTTGGACGTACACTTCAGCACCAGCCAGACCTGTCCGTTCAATCTTGAGCCATCAGTATATAGCAGACAACGTCATCATTTAAGATGACGCCGTTATATTTCCAGTCATTTCTCTCCGGTACAAAGGTTGTGAAGTTCTTGTCAAACACAAACTTTGGTGCAATACGATCAATTCGCTGTTGGGAAAGTGGTACATTCGTTGCCAAGACCTGTTTAATCTTGATATGACCACCGGTAGTCTGGACCCATACAGAGTTTAGTTTTTTAAGCGGAAGCATGCTGCAATAGATTCCCTCTTTATACAAACCGCCAATGGTACAGTGCCGGTTATAGTTTCAAGCGCAGGCTGCGCAGCAATGGGCGCTGTTCTTTTAGCACCTGTAATGTAGTTGTGCAGACATGCCAACGTTTGAAGGTGTTCAAGTTGTTTTCTAACACTATATTATCCTGAGTACGTGTCCACCAGATAACAGCTGCATAACACAGCATTGGGCGTAGCGCTGCAGTGTAAATCCAGTGAATTACTATGGGAGAGGTTCCCCATGTCTTACCTGCAACACGCCGCAGTTGATAGAATGCCGCTAATGCTTTCTTATATTTAGCATCAACTTGTGCTTTCCAGTTAAGTTTGGAGTCAAGCAAGACTCCTAAAATATTTAACCTGTTTTGTTAAAACAAGTTGTTGACCATAGAAAATAATAGGCCTGAGTTGTTCAGGCTTGTATTTCCTAGTAAAGAGCTTTACCACAGTTTTACCAGGATTAACCCCTTGGGTCTGTCTTGTTACACCAGTGTTCCACACCCCGTAGGATGCGTTGCATTAGGTCTACATCAGACATTGTAGAAAGAACTTTACCACGGACGAGTGTACAGCCATCATCTGCCTAACCTTGGAAGCTATGACATATATCATCAAAATTCCAACGGCGAACCTACGACATACGACCACGGCAAACTCGCCGGAAGTGAGCCTATAGGCAATTCCAATAATGACCGACAATCGGAAATGGCGGCCGAAACCGTATACGTATGTATGTATACTTTCGGTTTCGACCGACATCTTGACTTTCTCAATGAATGAATCACCGGCCGACATCCTTTTGGCGTGATCCATCTACTTTGCCATGTTTGAAAACAATAATGCAACATTTTACGGCAACCAGTTATGTGCTGTAGATGATGACCTATTACTACTCCCGGTATTGTCCGTTATCTTAAAATGTGGAATTACCGTTTTCTATACGCGGTCATTTTCAATCTCCAACATTCAAAATATCCCATGTCTGTGCTTCATAGGCGTAGAATGTCGGAAGTCGCAAAACCTGACACACATCGATATGGCTGCCAAGACCGGAAATAATTAAATATCTGGAACTATGACAGATAGCGTCGAAATTCCAACGCCAAATTCGGGATTTTCGATGATGACGAACTTGATATAAGATTAGCCAAATGATTGTGATAACGATCGACTATACCAGAAATTGCAAGATCGGCGCCAAAAACGTCCATATTGCCATTTCCGTTGTCGGTCGTTGTTGCAGTCGCCGGGGTCAGTTTCTTCGCGCTGGGCGTGGTCGAAAACCCATATTTGCCGTCGTCTGTCATAGTTCCAGACATACGTATTTCCGGTTTTGGCGGCCACATTGCCATTTCCGGTTGCTGATCATTGTCACAATCACTTGGCGATACTTTATTCTGGTTCGCCATGGTCAAAAATCTTTAAATCCCGGACTTGCTGTTGGAATTTCGACGCTATCTGTTGTATTTGCAGTGGTATAACTATTTCCGGTTTTGGCGGCCGCCGCCATATCGCTATGTACGGTTGTCGTTCGATGTTACAGTCACTTGTTGACAATATCTGCGAGCTTGAGGTTTGCTGTCGGAATTGCGATGACAGCTGCCATACTGTCGGAGACATAAGTATACTTCTAGCTCAAAGAGTTTGCATCGAGCGCTGGTCAGAAATGTACGGTGTAACCTCTTGAACGAGCAAATAGGCGTCGTTATATGACTAAAGCCATCACTGTATTCACCCAGCAGTTCATAAACCAGTCAAAGGAAAAGGTCGCAAATCAGTCGCAAAATATGATCCCAAGCCTTCTGTGACTTTTTATGCCTCCGCCACTGTCTATCACAGGCATTATGTTTTCGGGTCTTTCGTCCGTGAGTGCGTCCATGCATGCGTTCTGCTAGCACGATAATTTCGTGAGGGGTCGAAGGATTCTGACCAAATCTTACACAAATATTCCATACCGCAGTTAGATGAACTGATTGTGTATTGTAGGTCACGGCGCAAGGTCAAAGTCAAATATTTGAGTGAGTTGTTGCGGCGGGCGGAAGCGTCCACATCGACGCTTGGACATCTAGATGTAGTTATTGTATCAGTAAGCCTACTAATGACGGCGTGTAATTGATTGAAGAGCTGCAAAGTTTGTCAGCTCCGCTATGGTTGAACTAAATGATTGGCAAGGAAATTCGTCTGTGTATATATACAGTACGGTAATAGTCTGGATACAGCAGCTTGCATTAGTGTATCTACACGGAATAACCACGTCTGCTTCATTATGCAACTGGCAACAACGATATGATTACGGGCCTACCTCATCGTCCCATGCCATGCGGTGATTTCCTCACGTCACGATGATAACGACTATCGCTTGCCGATGAAACTTACGCGTAAATTGCGTAATATAATAATAATGATAATGATAATGATAATAACTGAAATGACGTCAATGATGACAGGGAGTAAATTTTTATATGTTTAGCTGTACAAACTTCTTTGCTCGTTTAACGCTTTTCAGCAGTGAAATAGTTGGCAGGCGCCGTACTGTCGCCGTCGCTAGCAGCTGGCTGTTTGGCGGCGCATTAACCACACACGTCGTAGGACGTGTCACGGTGCCACACAGTTAAAATAGTAGCTACGTCTGTCGATATTGACATTTAAAATTTATTATTTTTTTCGACGAAACGACGCGGCGCGAGTGCCATGAAATCCGGTGACGTCAGTCAGTGATTTCTACAGAAATTAAAATAATTCCAGGGATGACGTCATAAGTGGTGTTTCCCGGGATTCCCGCGCAACTGCAGCAACTTGCAACTGGCCTACAGCGGCTCTAACTGCATGCTTACTACAGTGCTTACTGCATTGGTGGTCCCCTAGCGTGGACCGTACCGTGAACTGCACGATGACACGATTGGCTTCTGTTATAAACACAGCCGTCATGAGCAATTGAGCATTGACCGACAATCAGCTGATCACTTTGCACGAAGCTGTTGAAGTATAAAATCGATCAGTGCGGTGTTCAATATTTAGCGCCACCTTGTGAGTGATTTAACGATGTTAGTCAACTGTGCTCGCCGCTCAGCTGTGGCTGCGTTCGTTCTGTTTTGTATGTCGATGACACACGATGTTCAAGTTAAAGGTACGACTGAAAACAAAACTTTTTGTCGACGCAAAATTTTATTATCAGATTTTGGATCTGCACTTGAAATAGCTCCATTTATTCGTTGAAACATGACAACGAATGACATGTAGAATGCCATATTCGTTGACCTCGATTTTAATGAAATTATAACAACTTAAATACGTTTTTTGATGGAGCTGCATGTGTGTGTAACAAAGACTAGAACCAACTTTAGTCCGGTAGGTATTTTGTTTTCTATGAATATGCATTATACAATGCACCAAAAAACGTGTTTAAATTATTTTTTTTTTCATTTTTTAAAAATCGCGGTCATGCGAATAGCATTTTGACGTTGACGTCGGTTTGTGAACGGGATAAATAGCGAAAAATACTGTAAAACTTTTAATGCAAGCCCCTAGCTTCTATTAGAACAAGTGACTTAGATCCCACGGCTTGTATTGGAGACCTGGCTTGTATTAAATCATTGTCAACTTGCCATATTAAACTTTTTCCGTATTCAGTGTGCGTGATTTCAAACACTATGAAACAACGTTTAGGCCCTACGTGTTTACATAGTCTATGCCATGGCTACTTCTGCACCGTCTAAACCGTTGATTTCACTGATCGAACGAGCTAAAACGTCACTTACTGCGTCATAGCTGGCAAGTTTGTATCAGGGCTTATATTTGAGACCTGTTTTACGGGTAGGCCTATGACAAATTCTGGGATACTGTCTGCATTGCTACTCTCTGCTATAAATTGTGAGGAATTCACGCCCCACTTTTCCCAAAACAGCCAATATTTTACGCACTTCATACGCTATATTGTGTGCGTATAGCTTTATATTATATTGTTGTCAGGAACTGGTTGCCGTGTCTGTATCCCCGCAGCCACGGGAAACGCACAGCTTATAGGACTGAAAACAGAAACGATATGTGAAAAGAGAAGACAAGGGTCGTAAGCACTCCCAGGCCGTAATTAAAACATGTTGCGGGTTTACAAAACATAGCTTTGTTGGGAATTCACTGGCGAAACTGTCTCACTCTCTTCATGCGTGTGACGTGACGTTAACGATCATTGATGTTACAATAAATCTTAATCGGACGTTTCTCGTTCTAGCGCCATGTTTCATGTCAATTCTGCTCCTCCGAGTCACTGTTTGTCTTCGTTCGCGTGTTTATTGCTGTCATGTCTGCAGGTAGTGAAGTGTGTGCTCCTAGAACACAGTATCAGTGTGACAGCGGACAATGTGTCAGTATCACGTTTGTCTGCGATGACGACTACGACTGTCCAGACGCCAGCGATGAGCGTAACTGCCGCAAAAGTTGGTATATACTTCAGCACTATATGCCATCATTGCTAGGCGCTGTGTTTGAGATACAACAAACAGACAGAAATGACATAGTTACAATCATTATGGCCGCCCGCCAGCTATCACGCTGGGCACTGCCACGCATCTAGTTCATGTCTGCATTCAGCTAAGTGACGTATCCAGCATTTCATCAAGGTCACAGTCTCTCCCTTCCATCCTTTCCTCCTTTCTTCCATTCCCCTTTCCTTTCCTTTTCATGCTGGTGGTAAACAAAACACTCGATAGTTTTATACTGTTCACCTGAATGTATACAGTCTAAATATTGATAGTGTTTGGTGTTTGCTGGTGTGTTCGCGACAGAGCTGTTCAGAGACAATTTTCTCATCATCGCCGACGCCCAGCGACGCAACTTGTTCCAGGTTAGAACTGGTTTGACGCTGATAGCAACGTTGATGACGTAGTGATCACGTGATCAGTTGTGATAACAGCTGTTTATACTGCTATAACACCGTGCCACCTTTTACCTGTTACTACCTAAGCTAGTATCACCTGTGGTTAGGTGTTGTGTGTATAAAGGTGAGTTTGGATGAGCATCAAATGGTTCCAATACTGCCGTCAAAGGCGCAGCGACCTATTGCTGTTGCGTATGACGACATCAATGATGCGGTGTATTGGACAGACGTCCGACAGAGAACAATTAACCGTTATTCACTCTTCAATAACAACTCACGCACCAGCAGCAGCATCAGTACTGTCTACCTTGATCACGATGGTTTGTTACCTTCATTTATACACGGTGCTACCAAAAAAGTGGGCCACTGAATCTTATATAACTTCATCACATCTCGGCCGATTTTTCCAAGTATAGACAGTGATGAATAGGGCTCACAGTTTTCAGTGAAAAATTTTGCCAAATTCCGCAGAGCAGTCCAGGAAATTCTGCGGCTTAGAAAAATCGTCCAAATTTTGCGGCTCAGAGCGGCATCCAGTTGATGAGTAAACTGAGCTGTCAGCCGTTCAGTTATTGAAGGTTGACGTTGCGCGTTAAGTTACTGTTAGCTGAATAAAAATAAATTTATCATTTTCTTTACAAAAGAAAGTGTGATGAAAGTGATGATATGTGAACAATGAAATCTGATAAATGTGAATTTCAAAACAAAATGTTTGTCATTCTATTTCGAAATGTGTCAACTATATTTAGCTACCAAAGAGTTAGTAAAATGACACGAAATTAGACTGTCTATAAAATTGTACAAATACGTAACTTATCTGCTCGGAGTCATCTGTTTCAAATCACTTCACTGACTGATTATCAAAAACAGATGATTAAGCTCTTAACCTGTTGGCGGACAGACTGGAATGTAGCGTAGACGGGTCACAGTGCTTGGAAAGGATTATTCGATATCGATAGAGGCTACTTCAGGGCAATGTGAGCCTTCTCTAGTGCTGCATGTTTTGGTATTATTAAATTTCTTGTTTAACCACATAGTCATTATAAAGCTCCTCTCCCCTATATTGTTCCCGGTAGCGTGGCCTGGTGGAGAGTGCTTTGCCGTCGTTCGGAGGTCGTCGTTCGTGTATCTGTGCTCTAACGACTGAGACTGGTGTGATGAATATCAAAACGACTCTTTTAATCGTATCAACAGCAAACACGACGTAATCAAGCAGCAGACTCGACGATCCCTCGATCACACGTCACGCACACAATAACCCAATTTCCCGACGTCCCCCAACCG
>Ga0209679_1001485_pt1 | contig 10148 bp, 3 predicted proteins | sample WorMetHEROISLAND_4_FD_187408 | JGI IMG/M metagenome (GOLD analysis project Ga0209679, IMG submission 187408) | Marine gutless worms symbiont microbial communities from Max Planck institute for Marine Microbiology, Germany - Olavius sp. 2 HERON... ...
TATTAACTGGGTCTTTAGGGTTTAGAGGGGTTGCGCGGATTCCTATGGGTAGCTGTTCGTCGGAGTGGGCGGACTTTGTCGGCGGTTGGTGTTGTGGGCTTGGACGTCTTCCACATTTCTGGTGTGGCCTCGGGCTGGCCGAGGTGTGGGGGAGGTTTCCGCAGGGATGATGAGTGTACTCCGTCCATGGGATTGTCAGTAGATACCGAATTCAGTCATCGTCGTGCGGGACTCTGACTCTCCTTTGGTCTGGGTCGCTCAGAAGGCATGCCGGGGCTCTCCCGGGCCCCGGTCGGCTGGGGTTTACATTGGGGATGGGTGCTGCCAGTGACCGCATGGCTGCCTGCCGGCAGAGAAAGACTGCTCTGATTGGGCAGTTGCCTTTGGGGGCCCGTGGATCCCATGGATCCTATGTTGAACCTAGCAATACCCCTTCTTTTTAGGGTATGAACAGTCGCTTGATTGGAGCGACATGATCTGATCAGCGACCAGTATACGTGAGCGGGGGTGGTTGTGCTTTTTGCTACTCCTGTCACGAACCTTTAGTACCAAGTATTTGCTGGGAATTTTCTGGTGATGGTTGATGGACCCTTGCTGCGGTCTAAGCCTTTGGCTGGCGCAGGCTGCCCACCCCAATCGGAAACTGGAACTGAAACTGGATAATATAGGCCCACATAAGTAGTCGACCATAAGTCAGTTTCATTGGTTAACTGCAACGTTCGGGACAGTGCAAAGCACTCCCAACATAGAATCTCACTGCTACTAAGCCTTATCCTTTACACATTACATAGACTTACTTTAAAACTCGCGTTCTGTGGCAGTTGAAATGTGACGTCACTATAGCATAGGCCTAGGTCAGTAGGATGGTCGCGGACTATGACATCACAACGGTAACGGTAATCGGTTTTCAAAAATTGGTAATCGGTTTTGATATACTACCGTTTTAACAACCTTACTTTTGAAGTTTTAAACCAACATGACCTTGATTTTTGTACATGTAGGCTTATGGGTCATGCCTATAGCTCACAGGCGAGTGAAAATTTGAAAGTAAAGGACATAGCTCAAAGGTTAAGGTTAGGAAAACGCGGTAGCTGTGACCTCGATTGAGGGCACTGAGTCAAAAAAGGGACCTCTGTTCTTCTGTCCATAACTCTGGCAAATATTAACCGATTTTCAAATTTTTTTCACTGTTGAATTTGGCAATAAATTTGCAACACATTATTAGTTCAAAATTTACAAAATTTAATGAATGAGTTCATCTGATGTAGCGATGAAGGAGCATGGGCATATTAAGCAAGTTTCCGCCTTCAGTTTGATTGTTGCATGTGCACTGTGCTTTACTTTAGTTACTGCTATCACAAAACACGTACTGCGGTATACCCGGTACCGCAGTATTTTTTCACAGTGAATACTGTGGATGAAGTTTTGAGTACCGCCCATCCGTAGTTGGCAGCATACTGTCTCCAAGTTCAGATCTCTGTTTTTGTCATAGGAAGGATGCTCCCTTGAAGCCGGAGGGCAAGGTAGCCCATGCAAAGGCAGCCCACACAACCATCTCGGTGTTCCTGAACTATCTTTGCAGCGTGATGGCAGCATGCAGTCCCTTGTCCCTAATCAGGAACACTGTTATCCTTCAGTGCTTTATGTCATTGGTTGGGTGGCAGGAAGGGTGTCTGGCCTATGAATGTTCTGCAACAATAATTCCTAAAAGGTTTGCTTTTGGGGACCGGCCTAGCCTGGAGTAACATAATTGGAGTACAGAAAAATTGGCCGGTTAAACAAAAACTGAATGTTTGTGTGGGTGTATGCCACGGAAGCTGCCTATTGACATCTGAACTTTAAAGCAAACTGAGTGTCTTTCCACGTGTGATTGTTCGATACATGCAGGCTGTTAGTTTTGCTGTTTCTGTTGTAGGTCAGCATTACTGTTAAGAAGTTACTGAATCAAACATGCTGGATTACTACTACTGCTTGCTTTTGCCTGCATCCGTACCTGTTATCATCTTCTTCTTGTTTCTGGCATGGCTTGGACGAAGATTTTTTACAAACAACTAGAAGAACGTAACATTGTCAGTCCTGAAGGCAGTGACATGATCATGCCGTAATGTTGCGCTCATGGTATGGTAATCTGCTACTGCTGGCGATCAAGGCTACAGTACTGTTATGCCTTCTGTCCACAGTGGCATGTTATGATGATCAGAAGAATCTGATTCCAAGTTATGCTGACCTTATTTTGCTTCCACTTAATCCAGAAGTAGAAGATGGTCACTGGCTAACATTAAATTGTACAATTTTACCTCACTACACTGGCAACTTCACGAATCATGACCTGTATTTCCGCCATAATAACGTTAACTTCACCAATTTTACCGTGGTCGGCAGTAAAACAGCCCTGCTGAAGATGCAATGGACTCTGACTGACGATAGTGTAGGTGGTGGTCATATAAGTTGTGCACTACCAGATAGGACGTTTGTTTTATCAGCCGTGCAGCATGTCACTGTTGTCCGTCGACCACTGAAGCCAAGTCTTACTGACTGCCTACTTTGGAACTGGAAACGTGTTAACTGTACATGGCAGCCATCTGTTATTCAGCAGCAGCAGCATATGCATACTTTTACGCCATTGATACAGACGCTGCAGTGGAAGTTCCGAGATGACGTTAATGATGTTTGGCAAGATGCAGCCTGCCAGGGTGAAGTGAGCAACTCCTGTGTGTGGAACGTGTCGCATGTCATCAACCGATTTATGAAATCCGAAAGTTGTTGTGTTCGTGTATTTGCAAGAGTCAGTCTTACGTACCTGCACTTCGAAGTGGAGTCTGTACAGTTCTGTTTTCATCCTGTACGTAACGTGATTCTTGACAAGCCAAGGAATGTAACAGTCATTAATACATATGCTCATCAGATGCTTGTGCAGTGGCAGGCGCCACTGTTAGACTGGAATCATGTCAGTAGCATGGATATAGTATATGCAGTGGTTGTGATATCGCAGTGGAGTGATACACCGGTAATAAACCAGTCGCTTGCAAATCAGTCTTTGTCAGTCAGTTCAATGCCACACACCAGATATGCTATCAGTGTGAAAGTAAAAACTGCTGAGTCACACTATTGGAGCACGCCCACCTTTCTTAACCTCACAACTGCACCAGCCATGCCAAAGATGTCCCCACCATCAGTAACAAGTGCTTTCACTGTTAGCCACGTGGAAAAGCATACAAGAACGGTCATCCTCTACTGGCAAAGATTGTCGATACAAGATTATTATGGAACATCGTTGAATTACGTTGTACAGATGCGGAAACCTCCAGAATTACACTGGAATGAGTTAAAGACCATCATATCGGCAGATTTGCCATGCACTGAAGTTTATGTAGAAAGAAATGCTGATGTTGAGTTAACCGTTGTTGCAAGGAATGAAGTCGGAGAAACTTTGCCCGATGTTGTCATGCATCTGCCCGCTGCCCAATCGTCTCCGATGACATCCGGTCCCTTTGTCGAATTTGTTGTTGAGCTGACGAATGATTCAACAGTTATATGGAGCTGGCAGCTGGAATCGTCAGAGCATGTCAATGCAAATCTTACGTTATTTTGGTGTAGATCCCATTTTCCCCTCGATCACCATCAGTGTGTTGATGATATACGATGGTGGGATATCGCAGCATCTGAGTTGGAACACAAGTTGACCATTGATGCCGACGATACGTACCAGTACCACTACGGAGCTGCGCTGAATGTTGACGACATTTACGTTGAAAATAGCGGCATTAAGTGGGCCACGTGTTTATACAATGTGAATGGCTTTGCAGCACCAGTTCAGAATGTTCGAGCATCGGTGCCGTCATTTGGTCATCCAGGACAGCTCCTGGTGACCTGGGATCATCCTTCATGTGATAGTAATTACCAGCACGGCTATGTCAAGTCACTGATGCTGTATTACTGCCAATATGCAGGCACGGAGTGTGTTGATGAACCAAGCAGAGTTCCTTTGTCAGGATATCTGACTGCCTATAATCTGACTGGACTGGTGGCAGGTGAGGAGTATGGTGTCTGGTTGTACAGCTTGTCACGTGCTGGCCAGTCTCCGACCCATTCCAACGTCACCGTTGTTGTGACTTCAGCGTCAGTAATGACACCCGCTCTCATTGCAGGCGTCACTGTCGGTTTGGTTGTCATCATCATTGTCACAGTCGTCGTCTTCTGGGTGCTCTGTAAAAAGTACTGTCGACGTTGTCGTGACAAGCTGTGGCCGCCTGTGGCTATTAGCGTGCCTCCAGCCAGAGATCATCAGTCAAACACCTATATAGCAGCGTCGTCTTCACCGATGCCGATCTTGGAATACTCGCGTATCTCCTACACCCGTCAAGGGTCACGACTGAGCAGCTCTTCGCGTGACAGTGGGCAGTTTGGCATCGCCAGCGGCAGTCCACTCATGTCACCGGGTTCGGGCTCCGAGTTTGCCGAGCTTCCCATCACTGCACCCGATAACCACATAGAGCGACAACATAAACCACTTCCTGACAGTGTTCGGCCTGCAGCAACGACGACCTATGTGAATGACGAGGTTGTTGTTTTGCGTCATCCGACTAGAAATAACCACCATCGACCGTCGTCATCAACTACTGGGCATCCTGAGTTCATCCCACTGAAACGTATAAGACCTTGTCATCGAGATGAGACAGTTGCCAGCAAGTTTCCACCAACTGCTGTTGCTGCTGCAGATGATGATGATGAGGACGACGCACATGTTACTGACAGTCTTATGAAGAGTCGGCTGAATGGAGGCCATGACATTGTAGGGCTGCGCCAAAGCAGCGACTACATACAGCACGAATGGATGAAAATGTGATACAATCTCTTGTTGACTTGCAGCATCTAATTTATTATTCGCTGTAAACATATGCATATTGGACTGGCTGAGGGACCTGTTTTGCAGAATGAAACTTTTTATTTTTTAGCCAAGTAAAGAATACACCCATTTTTTGTCAAAAGAGAAATAAGTGAATTTGGCTTTGTGTGCATTATACATTTCAGACAGTTTGATTTTTCAACCAAAGTTATGCTCAGGTCTTGCGTAAAATTTAGTCCATATGCTGATGAGTGTAACGTTGTGGCTTATTAACTACTGATGCAAGTGTGTATGAATGTCTGATTGAGTTTACAGTCTTATAAGTTGTCAGCGGTCTTGTGCCAGAAGAATAATATTTGTTGTAGATACTTCCAGATAGTAATTACTAGTCACTGCTAGCTTTATAGAAGTTGGGAGTTGGCAAAGCCATTGTGAGAGTTTGTCCAGTTCATTTGATGAATGTAGACCCGTGCCAAATGCCTGCTGACATTCTGACCAAACTAACACTAGAGTTGGGAAACTATTATTAAAATTATCATTAAAATAAATGGCATAGGGCCAAAGTCACTAACATGCCGCAATAAAAATGTAGTAAGTTCGCAAATCATGTGACAACAGCACGATCTAAAAGCATCTAGAAAAAATACACTTTAGGGTATCTGGCTAAAAATTTAGACATGAGACAACGTTTAAAACTGTTAAGACTGGAAAAGTCACTAGTCTGGCTGTAGCTTGTTCTCTTGTGTAACCACCATCACCATTTGGTATTGATGTGCAAGGAACTAAGATGATGTTGCTGGCAGACACAGTCTATCTATAAGACAGTGCAGGCATATGATTGTGGTGTGGTTTTAGCCGTCAACTAAGGTGAAATTGTATGTTAAAAGTTACAAGCAATAGCATGTTACAGAAATAGTAAAAATTGTCAAAAGGGTGAGTGTTGTCCAAAAAGACGAGCCTGAGTTGAGTCTCATTTCCAGTAACGCGGATTTTTGGTTTGTGAAGCTTTGTTGGGCAGTTTTTGATAATTTGCTTGGTTTTGGGGGCAGAAATTAAATTTGTTTTTGAGTTTGAGTTTTTGTCTGGCACAGTGTACAGTACTATATTGTGAATGGTCTGTGTGATGTGCATATCATTTATGATTTATCATTTCTTTTGAGAACAGTGGCATCTCCATTGGGATTAGTGGCACGGCCCTGAAAATTAAATGCTCTATTAAATTTGCTCCCATTTCAGCAGGTTGTCTTATAGTCACTTGGCCCCCACTTTCTGATGGATATATTTCGTAAAGTTATTCCATGCAAAAAATTTGATATTTTGGTTCTAACCAATATGGTTTGGAATGCCTTGCGTAAGCGTGAACACAACCACTCCGAGAATATCTGGCCACGTCCCCCGGACACGCCAGCTGGAGAGTGCTGGAGAAGCCACTGATAGTGAGTTTCAATCATACTTGAGATAGAATGAGTTGTTGTTAATTATTGTTTAGAGACGCTTTTAGCTGCTTGCTAATTTGATTGTCAGCCGTTGCTCTAAGCTGAAGCTGGTAATTCATTCGTCGCCAGTGGTTGAAGCTGGGCCACTTTGTTCAAATTTCAGCCAAGTAAGGACCACCGATTTTTGTCATTTGTTGAACCCCTAGTCAGCTTCGGATTGGACAAATAGCTGGGAACTCCCATCCGACTGTTGACCCCATCCCAAACAATTCAAATACAGGATTGTGCGTCAGAATTTATTTCTGCAACGTTGGAAATAACTTTTATAGAGATGGCCATTAGCTTGATCATTTGGTGTTTGTATCTATCTGATCACATCTCAGTGGTATACAGTGTGTACAATCTGCTGACATAACTTGCTGTTATGCATAAGTCTTGCAGTCTTAATTCTGTGTTATTGTTTGCCCTTTGGCATGTCTTCCACTGATTTGACTAATGATATTGGCGCCCGCATGCTTCGACAAGGGAGCACCAAAACCCATGGAAAAGGCTAAAGTCTGGAAGTATGCTGTAATTTATGATTCAAACAAACTGTCAGACAACACACCGCGGTTTTTGTTTAAGCGACCCATTTTTGGACCTGGAAGGCGGGTCCAAAAACGCCACTCTAGTTGTTGTTCCTGTTGTTGTCAGTTTTCTAAAAATCCCTAAGGCTTTCTTAATACGCAGCGGAGAGCAATGAAACTTTGCGTACACATTAGTGCTGACATTCCCCACAGATGTACCATCTCAAATTTTCCACGTATTTTCTAATTAATGAGTAATTATCAAATTAATTAGCATAGACCCAGAAGGGAATGCATGCAACAGCTGTAACAGTTAGCAAAAGCATGCCTGCTGGTCAGCTCAGCATGCATAAAATGGCCAGCTGTTATAACTGTTGTGTGCACTCCTTCCGGGTCCACAGTACTTTTTGTACTTGTTTCAGAATTCTCAAGGATAGGTTACTCCGGGTTAGGCCAGTCCCCAAATGCAATCGTCCGTGAAACATAGCTTTACTTTAAATGTGAGAATTGTCATTGTGAGCTAATTTCTTTGAACACGTGCTACCTTACTTCGGTTGTTTTGCCCCCACCTCCCCCCCCCCCCCCCCCCCCCCCCCGGTCCGGAGGAAAATTTCTGTGGGCGCCAGTGACTAGTGAAAATGGCAATTCATCTGAAAGTCTTCTGTCTGATGTATGCAATCGTAGTGCGGTAGTGCTATATACGTGTGTCGACTAGTTTGTGTTTATATATGCTCTGTTATTACGGTTTGCAGCATTATACCGACACGGTCGGTCGTACTGTTGTCTAACGTTAGTGGTGTACCCTGATCCAGTATGTAGCAGATTAGCGACTGCTTACCACGAACTTTGAAAGGCCCTTTTTTTGAAACGGTGCAAATAAAATGTTTTTTGGGGAAAGAAGACGACGAGTAGGCATGCCAATGTTGAATGTATCTCACCTAAACTGTTGCCAGAAGCATTCTGATTTTTTTACCCTGTTGAGTGAGCTCGTCCTTCAGTGCGTTCAATGCTGTTGGCTGGGCAACAAGAAGGGCATCTACTCTGCAAAAGTTCTACCACAACAATTCGCAAAAATTTACTTTCAGGGACTGGCTTAATCTGGAGTAATTCCGTAAAATGGGTCGGTTGAACAAAATCCGAGTTTGTGTTCGATAGAACGCTGCTGCAAAGAACATGGCTACGCCACTGTATAACGAAATGTGTAAGCGGTATAATTAGCTTTGTGGGGCATTATGGTGGCCGTCTTGTCTGCTTTATAGCTTTGCTTTGCTACATCAGTTTTCTTGAGTTGCGATTGAATTTCACTGTGTTTCACTGTACGATAGCTGTGCGTCGTTTTGTTTGAAAAAAACTTATTTGTTGACGTTGCTGTAGAAATTAAATAGTTATAGTTTATAACTATTTAATACAGTACTGAGTTAATTCTTTACTGTTACAGATAATTTGACGTTTAACGACGAATTGTTTTACGTTACGTTGAGTAAAAGTTTAATGTCAGGCCTATATAAACTAGCTGGGCTCTACAGAAGTCTGAAACAAGCACAGCCCCAATGTCTGACCGTGACCCAGCGTGCCTCCGTGAACTACTTCTGATAATTAGATAAAAGACTTGCTGTAATTTGCATTTTACTTCCTACTTCTTTCGCAGTGGTTTCGGTGGCAGGAATGCTATCTGGCCTGTAAAAAGTTCTGCTCCAACAGTTTCCAAAAAATTTCACTTTTTAAGGACCCGCCCTGACCCGGAATGACTCCGGAAAAAGTGGTTGGTTAAACAAAAATTGAAAGTAGTAATAGTATTTCCATTATTGTGTTTGAATATGGTTTTTATCCTTTTATCGTTGTATAAATATTGACGGGGATGGGATGCTGCATCATACAGTAAACTTGTGTAATCTAATGAGCTCGAACTCTATATTTTTGACTTTGGAAGTACACGTCACATGGCATTGCGTTTCAAGGAATCAGATTTGAAGACTGTGGCCAGCTTTTTCTCTATAGAACATTTGTGTGGCGCCACTTAAGTTCCAAGAGATGCCTCCTGTGAGTATAACTATTAGCTTGCACAAAGACCAAAGGTCTCACTTGAACTGTATTATAATATTAGTATATATATATAAACCTCCTTAAGATTACGTATGAACCTTTCTTTCGTCTGCAAATGACAGTACAAGTGTACAATTAACGAAACTAAATGAACAGACAATACAGACTGAGACAACACAGAGACTCACAAAGACAGTCAGTCATAAAATACACTGAGCCAATGCAGTTCTTTCCCTTCAAAATGCTGATATATTTTGTAGAGTATTTTATCTTGACTGTGTAGTTTAGAAATTTCCTGAAGAAATTTTATTCGAATAATATTGATTGTTAAAGCCGGAAGATAATCGTTGGTCGTTATGCCCAACGAATAGAACAGTGTGGATTAAAACTTGTGAAACCACACGCGATGTGATAATAACAAATGCTGCAATGCATCTTATAGCCACAGGAACTATAATCTGTTAGATTCCTTACGTTAATCTAGCCTGAGTCGACTTACATAAATCATAATTTACATTAAGACACGCTCATTAAGGTGCCTATAACCAATGTCAGCGTAAATAGACCTTACAGGCATAACTTTGCTGTAGTGCAACAAACAAGGCAGCGTGCTTTAATACATGAATAATGATCGAAATAGAATCGTTTCAGTTTTAGTGACACATGAGCAATCACCAGTAACAAACGCATTAAGTAGTTTTCGCATACAGCATGTTATTCTTTGTCCTACAGTTGCGTTTATAGTCAGAATTTTGAATGTTGTACAGCCACTGCTCATAAAAATCGATTATCGCATTACAATACGTTACGTCATGCAACAGGTGCTAGCTGCACTGGTTGCCTAGCAACGGTGCCATAAACAACTTGAAAGTTTAGTTTCGCTCAAATTGCGTGATACGTGTAACCTTGATGATGTAACTGTGTTGTTACACGGCGTATTCAGGTAATATTCCCCAAAATACTTTCTTTAGGTCATGATTACGTAATTGGATAGCACTTGTTTAATCAAATCGCCGAATGGCGCCGTATTGGCCGTGTGCACTGTAGGCCCCGTTTTGATGTGATAGCGTGAGATTACGTAGCAGTTGAAGTATTTCGCTCGTCGGTCATCGATGTGTAAACAAATAAAACTTTAAACGAGTTTTAAAAGTTTTCAGCGAGGCATTTGCAGCGCGCCGGTATGTACATTTCAGGGGCGGATCCAGGATTTGTGGTCTGGGGGGGCTAGGTCGAGCGCCGAAGGCGCGAGAGTCGAGG
>Ga0209679_1001486_pt1 | contig 10144 bp, 8 predicted proteins | sample WorMetHEROISLAND_4_FD_187408 | JGI IMG/M metagenome (GOLD analysis project Ga0209679, IMG submission 187408) | Marine gutless worms symbiont microbial communities from Max Planck institute for Marine Microbiology, Germany - Olavius sp. 2 HERON... ...
ATCACAAGTCTTCTGTTTGAGAATCAGCAAACTCAGTCTTTGACAGCAGATTCTCCAAATGAAGACATGATGCGACTCCCTGAACGACATTTTCCAGAGAAAGTTGCTCCAGTTGGACCAAAGGCAAACCCACAGAAGCGTTGTAAGGTTTGTCACAGCAAAAAAGTTAGACATGAAAGCAGATATATGTGTGGCAGCTGCCCCAGCAAGCCTGGGCTGTGTGTTGATGAGTGCTTCAAAATATATCATTCCAAAAGAGAGTAAAAACTGGAAGTAACTGGCATCAGACTTGATGTACTGTTATCGAAGTACTGTTATCGTACAATACTTGTTATGATGCAACATGTTCAGCATGTATTGTGTTTACTGTATGAACTGCATTTTTGGATGATATAATAAGTCTGGTGTTTTATGACAGTGCTCGTGTGATGTGGTGCGTGTAGTCGTAGCCATGACAACATAACAAACGCCTAAGTATCAAGTAAAACATTCACTACTTTATTTCTTTACTGTCATTGGCATCATATTGGTCTACTGATTGAATTTTTCATAATAATATAATATAACATGACATAACATAACATAAATAATAATTCATAATAATGCAATAACAATAATAATAACGATAATATAATAACTGTATATAATAACTGTAAAATAATATAATAGGCCTGATTCTGATTCTCATGAGACCTATACTTACAAAGTTCAAATACAAATATCCTGACATGGTCTGAGTCGTCGAACAGCGAACCGGCCTGAAACCAGTAAGCACAGAAACGGCCGATGATGAAGAGATGACGAATAATAGTGACGGATGTAGCAATGTCTTGGTAAGGGAGAGCACCGTTACAGAACCGGCAGCGACGGTTACTGCTAGCACTGCTCCAGGGGCATCGGCTCTCGTATTTCACGGCGGGCCACCGGCAAGTTACGCTACGCCCGATAGGCCGGATACGCCGATGACCGACCCTGAAGCAGCAGCATCGACATCGAGCCCTGTAACAAAGAAACTGGCACCGAAGACATGACGACGCAGGCGTGAACCACCGTCAAAGGCAACTGAACCGGATACGCGCGATGTATCCCCACTGGTTGCGATGAAGGCAGTCAAGACCGGTACGTCGACGGTTACTGCCAAGATCACTGCGCACATACCCACTGTTGATCCGGCTCTCCAAATCGCCAAAGCTGCGTGTATCCGATCAAGCGATCAAGGCCTGAGAAAGTTTGCCGAAAGATACAGGACGAGACATCATCGGTGGAAGCTGTCCCCCGTCGTCCGTCTGTACCTGTACCAGTGGGCCGGCTCCGATGAATTACACAGGCTAAGATGGCCAAAATGGTGGAGCACCGGAAGAAAGACAGTATTCACTTGGTGACATCGGATATAGTCGAGAGGTACCAGCTAAACACGACTCAGCAGAAAGAAATGACCAATCGGGTCATAGCTATGAAGGCGATGCGTCACTGGATTTACAACCGTATCCGCCGCCTTCTGCCGGTACAGCAAACACCGGAGACCGTCGCGTAATTTCTGGGTAACCTGGCTGCCGAACTGGAAGGAGTGTCGTCCTCGGACTCGGCGGAGGAGTTCATCATGTAACCGAGACATGAAGAGCACCGGTTGCCATCGACGAAGTCATCGGCCATCGTCATCGTCGGCAGTCATCGCCGATGCTGTTTGAACTATATAGGCACTAGGCTCCTTACGAGCAATTAGTTTTGTACTAATACCAGTTAGCTTTAAAGTCGTCGTACCATTACCGGATACTGAAAACCTTGCCATTGTATAGTTTGTACTATTGCTTGCTGTAGTATGAACCGCAATGTGTCGGTTCGTAGCATTGTAGAGCCTTCAGTCTATAGGACTTGAGGCTGTGAATTGTCACCGGTTTTTAGTTGTGTATTAATGTTCGGGTCCAGCCGCATCTACACAAAAAAAACGTCTGCCGCATATCACCCACCGTATCACGTCAACATTTTGTCCTAACTTAAGTAACTTTTTGGCCAGTTACTTGTACTTCTACTTAAGTACTCAAAACTCGGTAGTTGTTACAGCATTGCTGATGACTCTTACCAGTCTGAGGCAAGTGAGTCCACTGATTATTACTATGATTCTGCTGATGATGAAGAAGAATGGTCAAAACAATCCATCACAAATACGTCAGTTAATTCTGGTAGAGTACAGGTTTTGCCAGCATTTCCATTTCTACTATCTGACTTACCTGTTGATTTCGTCAATTTTTTTTGACAATGAGCTATGCATGTGGTTAGTCCAGCAAACTAATTTGTACGATGCTCAAAATAAAACGTTATATATAAGCAAGATATAAAAGATGTTTTGTGAAGACTTGCAGTATCATACGTTTCTGTAGACTGCTATTAAGCTATGGAAACGTTCGTGGAACAGGTGTCACCAAATCGACGACATGCCGCGTTGGCTGAGTTTGCCAGAGGGGGCGTGTCCTGACCGGAAGAACGATAATACGGTCAAATTCAGCGAGGGCGATCTTATGCTCTGCCATTCATGTGATTCTACCACATTTCGCCGATTTTGTGAATCGAAACAGTCAACGGCAGTCACTTCACTTCTGTAAACGCAAAAAAGAACGTTCGTCCAGATGGAGTTAAATCTACACAGAAGGAATCAGTGAACGCTAAGTCTGTCTGAGAGTTGCAATGCATCAGTTTTTCGGCTGGCGACGATAAAACAACTGATAATGCACATTTGAAGTCAGGGACATCGAGTGCGGAAGCTCAGTGTTGGAAGTTTTCTGATTCTGATGCTGAGATGTCAAGATCTGGAGCGGCAGCAGCAGCTGTGGCAGACAAGACTACGCAGCTGCATCCACCGGAGAGTCGTAATGCTGCGAGAAGTCAAGCCAAACAACATACAGTTTTCAACGAACTGTTGATGTATGCTGGTTGTCAGCGAGGTAAATCGAACGCAGTTTCGTTGCGGTCAGTAATCTCTTAGCTTTTACATACACTAGTACGGAGATTTCATCAGCTAAGAAGCAACTTGTTAACGGATTTGAGTCGTATCTGACGAACTGTGAATTCGTAACGGAGCGGCACAATTCAATTCAGCGGTCAGCTGCTGACACAAAGACAGAGCACATTGTAGAGTTGGTGACTTTTCTTGACAGCGCTGGTGTTCTGCAGAACGTGAAGTTTGCTGCAGTGAACTATTCATGACTACTGAAGAACTTAACATCTGCGCTGTCACTGACCGTAAGGTATATCTAATGAGAATACAGTGGTCTCATTGAGTACCAAAGTCGAAAGTCTCATTTATGACTGTGAACCAGTTTCCAATGCTAGCAAGATCATTGATGCTGTCCAGAGTACCGGTATGTCTAATGAATGTCTCTCATCGATCAATGTTTTTGCATAACCAATGATATATTTACTTCTAGTGACTTATTTGTAACTAAAGTCACGATACCTTTTAGCTGTGTTGACGGCATGCACTACAGTGAAAATTTGCAAAAATATTGAAAATCTGCTAATATTTTGCACAACAGTTAATGAGCAGCTGAGATGCACCCAACACCGTAGTGAAGACTTTAATGCTCAAACATTTATCAAACTGTGGTTTGTTACAAATACACAATTATGGATACATGTATTGTACATTCCATAGCTGATGGTGTAGCAAATTTGAATATTTATAATGTGGTGGTTACAAGCAGCGAGAGAAACATGGCAAATGCTAAAGAATGACACAACCCAAACACACACAGCGAGAGAAAGCATGGCACATTCTCCAAGTACAGGCACCAAAGAACTCACACGTGTATGCATTGACAGTACTTGCCACAATCCACGCAACATCGTTAGACAAAGACGTCAGTCACCTATTGCATGACTGTTCAACTTGTATACTTGTCACACAGCTCTTACCACATCAATAACCTGGAGAGAACTTAGCTGGATTCCAATCAACATATACCTGCAAGTGAAAGTCTGCAAAGTCCACAGCAGTTGATTCTCACCTGACAGTAAGTAAAAGTATTTCAACCAAGAATAACCAAGTTGAAGTCTGTTAATAATGTCACACCAGCAAAGAGCTCTGCTACATTGAGCAGCACGAAACGTTGAACAAGCTTGGTCTGTTATTACTCATCGCACACAGCCGCTGCTTCAGTCAATCATTTAACACAGCATTTTTGCATGACCCAGTGTATTCAGTGCAGTATACATGCAGACGGTGCATTGAATTGTGCTGTATATTACTGACACTGACATTATCCATACAGTTTTTTCCAGATTCCTGTCATTCTTCAGAACAAAAACCAGGACACAGGTACAACTACACACTTCATCTGCAGTCAGAATATAACACCACAGAAAACGCAAATGTGCCAACTTTAGATCCACCTTGTCCTGCAAACACTTTTGTCTCATTTCACCTACAAGATCACTCATAATCAACATGCATTCATACAACATGCACCTTACCTCGACTCCGGTTATATTTCTTCTCCGACAGAACCCGACGACGAGAAAATATTTCTGTCGAAGCTGGGAACACATCAAAATACAGAAGACTTGCTAGCGGTACGAATACACCAATATCAATCAATCAATCAATCAATCAATCAATCAATCAATCAATCAATCAATCAATCAATAAACTTATAACGCGCCGTAATTTGTCAATAAGACAACTCAGAGGCACAGAGTATCAGTGGTCAGTCGAATGCACGGCGGTATAGAAATGTTTTAATATGTCGTTTGAATGTAATCAGAGTTGATGAACTTTTAACTAAAGTCGGTAGACAATTCCAGATTGTAGGCGCAGATACACGAAAAGCACGAGCAGCGGTATCTGTCTTAATATACGGAACTGCCAACAAGTTTTTATAAGAAGATCATAGTTGTCGAGTAGTTGCATAGTCTTCGATCAGTTGGTCCAGATATTGTGGGAGGTGGTGTTTACGTACTTTGAATGTGATTGTAGCAATCTTGTAAGATATACACTGTTCGATTGGAAGCCAGTTGGGTGTACTGAGCAGTGGAATAGATGGACTGCGAAGTGGCACATCACAAATAACTCGAGCCAAGGAGTTCTGAATGTGTTTGACAGAAGAGGTAAGGAAAAGGGAAGGCTAAAAACATGGCAAATGCTAAAGAATGACACAACCCAAACACACACACACACAACACACACACACAGGCCAGGCCAAAAATCTTCACATCCACCTTGACAAAATGCTACACAGTATTCCTCTGGCATTCCATCACTCCATCTTTGTACATCGCTTCAGCCAATCAGCATCATCTTTTTGTTTAACATGCCCAAACTAAAGAAAGGCCTAAAAATGGCTTCAGTAAAGAGGATGTGTAGGACTGAGACAATCCACCTCGGATGACTTTTGTCTGTTAGGGCGCTATACAAATGTACGTTGAATCCATCCATCTATGCATACGGCCACCCGATCCAGAATATGGGAGGCCAGAAAGACAGGCTGAATCAAGCTCCCCGATCACGATATATGTCTGCATTCACTGGCTGGGATTGGTTTAACAAAAAATGACTAGTTATTTCATTACAAATGTATCCGTATAAAAATTAAGCAGTAAATAAAAAAAATTTCTTTAATAAATCCAATACTAGCTCAGCTGGTTGTCCTGGAACAAAGGCCATAAAACGAACATATTGCTGACACTGTGTTACAAATTATTCCAAAAACTCTTTAAAAATTATTTACTAGAGCTGTCGATTAATTATTTTAATCGCGCGTTAACGCGTTAATTAACGCGTCAATTCGACAGGTCCAGCTTATGCTGTAGGTTGCTGTCAGCGAACGACTGCATATCTTACTGTTCACGACTCATACAAGATGCGACCACTGTCGAACTTGCCATCAAACGATGATGCACAATTAACTGACAAATTAACCGACATTTGCTGTTAATAATTAATTAAATATTATCCGATCGTCAAATAACCGCATTTAATTGCATATTGGAACTCCTGCTTCATAGAATTTATGTATTTGCGTTAATTTTTTAACGGCGTTAATTTGTTTAATCGCGATTAATTCTTTAACGTGTTAACACGTTAATTAACGCGTTAATTTGACAGCTGTATTATTTACCCAACTAGACAATGTGTATAATTCATAACAGGTTGATACCTTTTCGCCACTGACTCATACTATGATCTCGCAACTTCTCCTGGGAAACAAGTCCGTAACCAGTACTTCCAATCTTTACCGGCACATCTCCATCTGCCGTGATTGATGGAAGAATGGATGATGCCTATACACATTAAACACATCAAATACACAAGTCAGGCGAAGTAAGGAAAACATGACGGCTCGCTGCATTTCAGCTAGGGTTAAGGTCATCGAGTGAGTGCGGTGGGGCACCAGTGGCGGTAGTTTCTTAACAGCACATCAGCACACGTAAGTTCACTCAGTGCTGTAAAGACTTTATATGATAGTAACTCCAAACACATCCGGTTCAACCAGACTACTTAAATCTGGAGTTTATCCAGGTCAGGTCGAATCCTAAGGGCCCGTCCGCACAGGCAACTTGTAGCGGGCAACTTGTTGCTGAAATGAGTAACGTTGGTAGCAACAAATCGACAACAAATGAGCAACAAATTGCTCATTTCAGCAACAACTTTTTTCCACCCATCGTTTACCCACTACTTGACACTTCACACCCGGGAGCGAAAATGCCACGGAACTTTTGTTCCCATGAGCGAAAATGACATGTAATTCTCGCTCCCAAGAGTGAATGTCATGGATCTTTCGCTCCCTGCAGCAAAAATGTCATGAAATTTTCGCTCTCAGTTGCCAAAAATGTAACTTTAGCCTTCAGCTATAAAACAGAGGTTTACTGTAGGTTATGCCGCGAGAGTCAGCTGTGGTGACGTGTTCATAATGGATTTCGAACCAGCGCTGTGGTGCGCTGCCGTTGCTGAATTCCCGGACGGCACGTCAACTAAAGGCTGCACGTTCCAATGGGGGCGCTGAAAATGACGGACACGAAAATGCAGGACATGAAATTGCACGACACTTACTGTTTTGTACCTCTGAGTTTATCAGAAGTCAATGCCGGCTTGAGCACACATAAAACTAGGAGTTGACGACCGTATATATAGTAGATGAGTGTATAATGACGGCCGCTAATTGCAATAATTAGTCACGTGACACTGGTGCATTGAACGATAATTCGGTCAAAAGTGGCATACATTTGAGACTAAGTTAAACTGGCAGTAAATAATGATAATCGGTTTGTCAACAAGCTGAACGACCTTCTTCACTATGGGGGGAGACAGTGGATCCAGAAACACTCAGTTAGTCCTGCCAGACTATGTCCGCGACCACCGGAACAGAACAAACAACATCTTGGAAAGCTTCCATGCTGCACTCTGCCGTCAAATCCAATCCGAACCTCTTCAACTTCCTGGGACACTTGCAACACGTTACGACGGAATCCATGCATGACATGGCTCGGATGACAAACGGTCTCAGCATCAGACGGCCAAAGAAGAAGATGAATCTAATGAACGAGACGCGCAACAAAGCATACTTTTCACGGTTGGACTCGGGATCTTACACAAGAATGCAGTTTCTACACGCCGTGAGTCACAGCGTTGGCGCACACACTGATGCGCTGCAGCCACGCCATGACGCGTCCACCAGCGACGAAGATGACACAGACAAACTGCCATCGGGCACGGCATTATCTGCTACAGCGACTGGGACGACTTCCACATCACCAGCGACTAGGGTTGCAACAGACCCAGAATTTTTGGATCCGGCCGGATCCGGATCTGGATCGGTGCATCCCTACCAGCGACACCGACACCTCTGAAATTTGTGTGGATATACAAGATAGAATTCGGGCATGTTACTCGTATCTGTAGCAAATACCTTAACGAGAACATAATTCTGTATCGGTCTGTATCCAAGCCAGAACATTTCTATAAGTTTGATTTAACTGCAGCACTGAGTATCGTTGCTGTAGATGTCTTGAGTTGGGCAAGATACGTGCATGGTGCTACTACATGCATGAAGAATTATACGGAACCTTACACATGGGAGCTCTTTCCTCCACCAGTGTGGAATGTACATGAAGAGATGTTGGCTGACGGTGACCGCATCTGTGCGAAACTTGGAACAAGAGTTTCAGCTGTTGGTTGGGCATAATCAATCATCTGTCTGTATTGACGACAGTGGAGGCGTTCCAGACCGACCTGGCTATTGTGTCACAGGCAGTCGAACAGGAAGCACGCCGACAACTGCCAGTGAAGCGCGTAAAGCGCAGCAACTGCAGAAACGTCTGCGCACACTGTGTGAGGCACAGCGTGATGGGCGCAAGTCCGTGGCGGACACCTTGCATGGTTTAGGACACTGTATCCGACTTGCGGCTGCACACTGACATACCGTTTGACAGCTGGCTTACAGTTTTACCGCTGCTGTCATGACCATGAATATGACTTTATGAATTTCCTACACAAATAAAGCTTTTATGACTGAGTGATTATTGATCAGCATGTATTGACTTTTGCTGAATTGTATGACCACGTTTGCAGTGTATTGCTCGTTTGAAATGTATCTGTGTGCGTTTGACGTTTGTGTTGCCAGTATGTAACTTTTCTCATAGGATTTATGAATTTTTGTACACCTTTACTTTGTATTGTAAATCTTTACATAGAATACACACGTTTATAACCTTATCTTTCACTATCTTTATTGGTGCCTTAGCAGTTTTCAAAAAATAGTAAAATGGTAGCGATATGCAAAAAAAACGACAAGTACTCAATAAACATAGTACCGTACACAAGGCAACAAACTTATCTAAAACGTAATTAGATTCAGAGCATATGCCCTCGAGAATTTATGTCTAGGCTAATCAGCAGAATATAGACCGTATTACAAAACATTCTCAGACACAAGTCAGTAACTCGACATTTGTTCTACATTACATCTATAGCTGCACACCGTTGCTTTCTATGGTTTATAACTGCATTATCTACTATTCAGATTCCTGGCACTAATGTCTGGGGGGAGCTTTTGTCCTGCCTATACCACAAACAGGAGGCTTCCGTCCGGCAGGCTTTTGTAAGGGGGGATTATGTCCGGGGGGCTTATGTCCTACTCTTGGGGTCTCATACACGCAATGCGGCCGCAGTTGTGCGGACCTCAACTTTCTGGGACTAGCAAAAATTTACCAACAAATATCACTTGCTTTGTTCATTTCTGGTAAATATTCAAATAACAATCGCAATTTGTTGTTCTGGTGCCTCTGTCTGGGGGGAGGAGGGGGAATGTCGGGACAGAGGCCGGCGGCCACTATATTCAATATAACAGTACCATTTATTTACTGCTTCCATAGACTGAAATCTATTTTATAATAATACATTTAGTTTGACAAAAAATCAGCCCACACAGTAAGAAATATTGCAGCAAATTTCATTTTCATATGGCAGAATATTAAAAGTGCATCCACAATTTTGGCTAACTGTGCAAAAAGGATCGTTAAATAAAAAACGAAATTAGAATAAAGGATAGGGGGAGTAAATAGTTGTGTGAAAAGACCTGGTCGGCGGAATGCAGACAGAGTAGGCGACGAGCAGTCGGATGAAGGAGACAATAGAAGGGACGCCACGTCACTGCTGAAGATGTCTTGCTGCTGAAACAATGTCTATCTGGCCGTAGTAAACTGATGTCTCGAGCGGGTCCAGCCGCATCTACACAAAAACACATATCAGTCTTTCAGTCAACATTCTGTCAAGATAACACTGTGATTCCAAAGATCCTGTATGCAATATATCAAGAGTTGATGGTGAATTAGGGTAAAGACTGCAGCGTTACTTCAGTTCTGTTCTTGTTTGCAAAATATTTTAGTTTAAGTATAGTTCTCATTCACAAAAGGTCAATCATTTTAGTTCTTGTTCTTATTCACAAAATAAGGTAACTTTAAGGTAACTTAGGGCTTCTGTGTCTCTCTGACAACAGTTGAATTTTCATATATGTGGGAGTTACCATCATTTAGGACCACAATGCTGCCATTTTTACAGGGCGTCAGCGTAGCTGCAAGCCCTGTACTAGCTACGATCGGAATGTCCGTCTGTCCGTCTGTCTGTCTGTCTGTCTGTCCGTCTGTCACACGCTGG
>Ga0209679_1001487_pt1 | contig 10142 bp, 6 predicted proteins | sample WorMetHEROISLAND_4_FD_187408 | JGI IMG/M metagenome (GOLD analysis project Ga0209679, IMG submission 187408) | Marine gutless worms symbiont microbial communities from Max Planck institute for Marine Microbiology, Germany - Olavius sp. 2 HERON... ...
TGAGGAAGTTGACAGCTAGAGATCAGCTCATGTGGCACTCATTATGCACGTGGTGCAAACAGCTGAATAAACTGTTCCGAGTAGCACTCATTGTTCGCCTCCACCCAACGTAGTGAGGTCGGAGGCATACTGTTTTTATCCTGTTCGTCCGTGCATGCGTCCGTTCGTGTGTGCGTTCCAAAACATTGTTAACGCGATATCTTGCAGAGTATTTGACGCATTTTCACCAAACTTACGTCAATAATGCATTATGGGAGAGAGATGGATGCTTCACATTTTGGGGTCAAAAGGTCAAGGTCACAGTGAAATACAATATGCTGGAAAAGCACTGTTAGCATTCACAGCTCCTCTGGACTGAGGCGTACCATACTTGGCAACCTGGCATGGAGTTATATTTCATCTAGTTTTTGTATTGGCACATTTTTTGTTGTCGTCATTTCAGAAGTGCTGGCAGTTCTTTCTGTGTTGCACAAAATCTTCTGTATTTCGAGTTTGTGAAATGTTTTTTCTGACAGTGGCTGATTGTTTCTGTTGCACGTTGTTGTTTTGTTTTGCTGATGTGCAGAAAAAGGCGGCACTGCGGAACGCAGCTGTGCCGCCGGTAATGCCGCGCGGCTTGTCAGAAAATTCGGCAGATGCCGCAGTAAGTCTGCCGCCACCGCGGCCGTGTCCGATGATGCCGATACACACAAACCAGCCGTGGTTTCATGGTCACATCAGCCGTGACAGGGCAGTCACGTTGCTTGCTGAGCATGGCCTCGTAGATGGGTGAGTGACGTTAGAACTGCTGTGACATGCAGACTTTGTGCGGACTTTGTGAAAATATGTGTATTATGTTATCTGTATTGACTACACATTCGCAGGAGGAATGCACCCGTGAAGCTGGAGGGCAAGACGGCCCATGCAGCCATTGCAGTGGGTGAGGTCAAGTTCCGCTAAGCGAAAAGTCTAAGACAAAAGTCTAAGACCCAAGTTTGGTCTAAGACCCAACTTAAGACTGAACTTGACCTCTGACAAAGACTGGGTCTAAGAATATTCTTAGACCGAATTTTTGTCTTAGACTTTTGTCTTAGTCGTGACTTAAGTCAAGAAAACTGCTAAGACCAAAGTGAAGCTGAACTCGGCAGCAATTTGCTGGGAATTTCCAATGATAAAGTAATGCATTTTGGTCTTAAGTCTTAGTGCTTAACTTCAGTCTAAGACCAAACAGAGGTCAAATTAGGCTTAGTTGTCTTAAATTAATACTGTCCATAATAACAACACAGTTTACCGCTAAGACTGAAGTCTAACCTGAGCTGCGACTTCAGTTGGAACTTTAGAGTTCAGCTAAGACTTTTGTCTAAGCATTTAGTCTAAGACGTTTCACTTAGCGGAACTTGACCTCACCCAATGTTTCTGACCTGTCATGGCAGCGTGCTGTCCCTAGTCAGGAACACTATTGTCTTTCAGTGCTTTGATGCTGTTGGTTGGGTGACAAGAAGGGCATCCGGCCTGCAAAAGTTCAGCCACAACAGTTCCCAAGAGTTCACTTTTGGGGACTGACCTAACCTGGAGTAACCTAACTTGGAGTAACTCTGGAAAAACGCGCCGGTTGAACTGTAACCGACTTGTGCGTGATGTGTTCAGAGTTTTCCTGCTGCGGCACAGTGAGTCGATACCGAATGTCTTCGTTCTGTCGTTCACACACAATCACAAAGTGAAACATTGCACCATATGCAAGGTTAGTCTGACGTACATTCGTGGTGATGTGACAGAACGTGAAATGCATCTTCAGTTTTTTTTTGGTTTTATGTGCATGAAGTTTCAGCTGCAAACCCAGCACTAAACTCGTGTCTCATAATAAACATGCCACTTCGGCTTTCGCTGATAATTTAGTGAAGAATTACAGTTACAGTTATTGCAATAATTATTACAATATCATTACAGTAATTATAAGTATTACAATAATTTTTGATTACAGTTTTTACGAAGACTATAAATAATCGTATGGTGGTAACATTTTCCATATTTAATGAAACTGTCTTATCTTGGGAAACCCTTGAACTGTGAAAGTCATGAATTTAGTTTCGTATTGCAGATTTTTCTAGTGCTACAATGCTAGGATGTTAAGTGCGATGAAGTTGTTTACATATCAGTGAAAATTGAATATAATTATGAAAAACCGTGCAGGAAGACATGATTTTTATCAGAAAACTCTATGTGTCAAAGTGGTATGGTGACTGTTGAGTGGATTTCCTGACAAGGGTTGATAACGTGCACAAACTTTGTCTTCAGTGAGTCTCGTTATTCGATCTGATCAACTTGCATTAGGAACTATAGGATTTACAGGATAGTAACATTTAGTACAGCTGAATGCATGTTGCATTGAACTAGTAATTTACTGTATGTTTGGGCATTCAGGCAAAATTGCTCCCATGTTTGAGAAAGTCAATAGTTTGGAATTACTTAACCCCTAGCACCTGAATCCACAGCTATAATACTAGGCATAATAAACTCTACTTGTCACAGGTAAATTCGCAGTTTAGAGGCTGGTTAGTTAAATTTAAAGGAAGTCAACTCTGGAGTAGATTACCAAATGATCTCATTGACATTACTTCACTTGAATCATTTAAAAAAAGATTAAGATATTTCGTAATATGTGACCCATTATGAAGTGATTAAATTGTTTAATGGTTACTTAGCTGTCTATATTAGGCCATATTCCATTCCATTGTATTATATATTGAGTCGTGGTGTTGCACTGTATTGCACTTGCACTGCAGCTTTCTTGTCTTTATGATGCCTCTGTACACTGTTTATCCTTCCATATTATTTCCACCGAACATTCAATAATTACACAGGCGGCCAGTCAGTGAGTTTTGTGCTTCTCTGGCAGCCTTCCGATGGCATTGATTTATTTGTGAGTGATTATGTTTTTCTGTGTTATTCTCGGAAAGTAAATACGATGATGATGGAAGTCCCGCACTGTATATGGGCATGCCAGAGGCCTCAGATTGATGACATCAAACAGCGTCATGTCTGTTCTTATTTCTGTTTATCCTTCAGTGCTGTTGCTTGAGTGACTGGAAGGGCATCCGGCCTGTAAAAGTGCTGCAGACAACAATTCCCAAAAGTTTACCTTTTGGGGAACGACCTAACCTTGAGTAACTCTGGAAAATGGTCCGGTTAAACAAAAACCAGGTATGTGTTGAAAGATCTCGGGGTGTGCAGAACGCAATGAAAATGTCGGATATCGGTTTTCTAAAACCGAACTGAACCGAGCTGACCTCATAATTCAAAAACCAAAAATTTTCGCAGTTTGGTTTTCAAGAAACTGACTTCGGCGGTTTGGGAACGGTTTTTGATGTTGTCTCATTCACATTTCATCTTCCAACATGATAGGATCAATGGTCAAAGTAGTTTTCTTAATACCATATCTTTGCACTTCTAGTTCTGAGTCTCCTGGCTGACAATTAGTTGGACCAATTCAGCATGTAAGTACATCATTTCTAGCGTCATACCATACAGGCAAACAAAATAGTGATAAGGTAAACTGGAAAGCACTCATTAAAGTGCATACACATTAAACAACACAGTGCAAAAAACGACCCGAAAACCGAAACTGCAGTTAATTTTGTAAAACCGAAAGCGAACCGAAAACTGCAGTTTTTTGCAAAACCGAACCGAAAACCGAACCGAAGTCATTTTTTGCCGACCGCACACTCCTAAAAAGATTGTAATGTCAGATGTGTGGTTGCTGACAGCTGGAGGTTGATGGGCTAATGCACTACTCACTTGACGGAGGAACGACCAAATTCATGGATCTCATACAGCTAGTCGACTTCTACCAGCTGAATGCCGGTGCATTGCCAACGCAGCTCAACTACTATGTCACGCGACTCTTGTGATTCCACTAGTCTGCTAGCTCTCTTTAGTCTCTCTCATCTCTCCAGTTGTATTTTGACGGTTGTTGATAACCTGAGGCATGAGGCACGTTCAGGTAGTAGCCACTACGATTTTCTCCTGTAAACAAAAACACCCTTTCGCAAGAACCCCTCTCAGGCTTCCCCGATGTTGATTCATTCGAATATAACGAACACCCAATCAGCAATATCGGTGAGAAGATATAGCAAAATATTGTGAGTTTATAACTAAACCGGTTTCGTAACAAAATTCTTCGATTGTCGCTCATCTGTCAACGAGATGGTAGCAGAATGTAAAGTACTGGATAGCTTTATCTACGTAGACCACTGTAGCTGGCTGGCATAGCTCCTTAGCTGGACAGCTTTGCTACACTAGCCCATCGTAGCGGCTACTAGCTTAGCTGAACGTGCCTGTTGTTTGCCATCTGCTTTTGGCGTAGATTTGTTTATTGTTCGGTTGTGAAGTATTGGCGTGATGTAGTGGTTAACGCGTTGGTCGTGATCAACGAAGTTACTCTATGCCGGGCCCGGTTAGTACTTGGATGGGTGACCGTCTGCAGACGAGTAAACCATCTCTGTATGTAACCAGCCACCCAGGTCAACTCAGCCTGGCCATCCCTCCGTGTGTAGGCGCAGTGAGTACTGGCAAAAGCTGGGGAGTAAACAGGCACACCGCGCGATACACTAGCTCCGTATCCGTGGTCTCGCAGTGTAAGCTGGTGTCTGGCTGAGGGCTAAGGAAATGGAGATCAGCGCCGCTTTATGGGCTTGTGTCTAGGGAAGGACTTTACATTTTGTGAGTTAACTAATTGATCAATAGTCAAAACTTTCGATGTCAGAATCTTAAAAATATTCGCAACAAATTACGTACAGCTGCGGTACAGCTTTCTGTAAAACTTTCAAAATTTCTGTGTGGTCTGATCACAACTATGTATTGTAAGTCTCCATCAAAATTTGCTGAAATGAGAATTCATGTTGTAGGCATTTGAATAACAAGGTGAAGTTTCTGAAATCGGCACCATTGCTGTTTTATTTGTTAGATTCCATGCCAACATGCTGGTCTCCAGTCAGAAATGAACACTTGTTCTTTTCGATGTTGCAGTGCATCGGATTATCGGATGATTAGGCTGCTGTTGGGGTCGTCGAGTGGAGTAGCTAATTATTTTCCATCCATCTCTCTAACCCCAATAGCAACCTGATTGTCCGATAGCCGAGTAGTGCGATACTTTGTTAAGGATGAGCAAGGTACTGCATATGGTGCTGTGTGTGGATGAAGCCCTTTTATATCTTCCTTCTTTGATTTTGCTGTCTCACAGGCTTATCGATCGTGTTATGCTGTGATTACAGTTGTGATTCGACTATGATACGAATACGATCCGAATATAATGTATCGCACGCGCCTGCTTCCATTCGACGCGATTCGACGTGAGCAAAAAATGAACGTCAATTTTTCGTCGTAGTCGTGTCGTAGTCGAATTGCAATTGTGATACAGGCTTTAGCTCAGCAGCAGTGTTGTGTTGTGGCCGTTTTTTGCTGCGTTTTTCTTGGCGTCGAGCCGTGAACATTGAAGCTTTAGTTAATCAGTCTCATTGTGGTGTCCGTGTATCGTAGGGTGGTTTATGTATCTATTTGCTTGGACTTTTTTGCACAGTGTATGAAGTAGCTCTCCAATGCAACAGTGTACATATATGATACACTAAGCTGCAATACAGTTAAGTGTACTCCATTAATATGTGCTCAAGGCTGCTGTTAAGAAGCCGTTCTCAACCGCCAGCAGCAGAATGTCAGTACATTCGTGATGGGTGAAAATGTGTGACAAAAAAATAAAATGTGAATATAGTATTCGTTGGGCAGGTCTTCGAGAATCAGGTGGATCGTTCATTATGATACCAAGATCTTCCATCTGTGACAGATATTTCTTAGGCAGTATCACGGAAAGCAATAGTATTACCGTAGTGTGGTCTGTCCTTCTGTCTGTATGTCATATGTCACACTCGTGCACCCTACTAAAGTCGTTGGATGAAATGAGATGCCATTTGGCAGGAACATTCGTGTGGTCCCGTGTAACATTGTGTTAGACAGGAGCCCCACTCCCCCACAGGAAGGGGAAATTTGGGGTTGGTACCCCCAGTTCGCAATGATGCCACCTGTTGCCAAATTACTTTGTCCCCTGTTACCTTCGTCACTGCTTAGCAAGCGGAGAAGGTATTGTGACACTCGGCGTCATGCTGTCACGCTGTGTGTGTATCCGCCACGTTGTCTCGGCGGTAAGGCGCTGTATCCAGTGCTGTTTAGTTTTGAGAGTTGCAATTGTCATTCATAATTCATAATTCAGGTTTTAACAGTAACGGATGAGTCGACAAATTCTGAAAATTCTGCTCAAATATGTTGTTAATTTAAGTTGTTACTTTATTTGTTGCATTTCAAAAAGTTTAGGCCGTTCTCGAAGTTCACAGAGAATGAGTGGCCAGTTATTTCTGATTTTTGTAATATATTTTGAAACTTTTTATAACAGCGCAGTAATAATGGTGCCATTTCTGGTTCCACGAGTGGAAGCTGTTCACTTTGTTCAGCCAAGGCGGAAATCTCTCTACCCTGTATACTGTACATGGTTTTTATTTTGAGCTGATAATATAATGAAAAAAACTAAAAAGAATGAATTTAGCTAGCGTAGCAGGTCTATGTATATAAACTCTGAATATGCTGATGGTAGAACACAAAGTTTTTCAACTACGCTTTCCCTGTGACCGTTGTTTCTGTACAGCATCGCTTCGTCTCCGGTGATCGACGACAGCTATTATATTGCAACATTAGAATTATAATATATTTATTTTAAGTATTAATCTTTTGTTATTGCATTCAGTTCATCATGGATGTGAGTCACTGTAAACCGTATTATTCTGGATTTTGTATTCGCGTGTTAATATGTTATTGAAACGTTATTGTAATGTCAGCGATTACAGTTCGGAATGTTTTGCTGTGTAATTAATACACTGTGAGAATTAATCTTATATTTTTGTGTTTTACTGTAAAAGTGTAGCAGGTGGATAATGTTAGTGATGATGATGATAGTGAGTGAGTGTTACACATATGCGTAGAATTCTGCATTATAATGACATAATGCAGTCTAGTGCAGCAGAACAAACAACTGAGTATTAACAGATTTTTATTACCTCCACCGAAGGAAAGAGGTCGTGCTTTTAGGTCTGTCTGTTTGTCTGTTTGTTTGTCTGCCCACTCGATTACTCAGAAAGTTAGCGAACATTATGAAATTTTTCGGTGAGGCGCAAAGACCAAGTGATTAGATTTTGTTGGTGATCCGTGTCACGATTCGGACCCAGGAATTTTTTAGAGGATGTATACAGCAGATTGCATTAAGTCAGTTTCATTCGCCTGGTGGCAGCACTAGTCTCAGCGGAGGTTTGTGCTGTCCCGGCACTTATAGTTTGGATATTGATTTCCATACCAAGACAGATCTTCCGCAGTTTGTGTGCTTCCTACATGCAGATGGAACTGACAGATTCATAGCTGTCCGACAACAGTGAATAGTACCTCCACGTATGAATTGACTTGACACTTGACAGTACCACAGCATTAAACTCATCTTAAGTCAGTATATTTTCATATAGACTAAAAGTCTCGAGATAAAGTTGTGGACACTGCTAGCAGAAATCAAGTTGTGGTGGCATGCAACAGAACAGGCGTCACTTGCACTTGTGGTATGGTAAGCCGGTTTTTGCATGACTGCTGAGTTAGTATTTCATATTCCCTCAACTTTAGTAATACGGTATGCTACCCGCAGCTTTCGTGTAGCCAGACCAGCAGTCCAGAATTCCTTGCCATTGGACATACAGGACACCTGGTTACTGGTCAGTGGACCACTCAAGAGTTAAGAAACGAACTCTAATCGGTGTTGTCCTTCGGAGCATATTACACGACATAGTGAGTTCGTGGCAGCACAGGCTGCTGAAAGTAAAATACTCATCTGAACTGAACCGAGTGATGTGTACTTTCATATGCTGCACAGTTCAGCAGACAACAGTTGTATGCTGTCCAGCATGTACAAACTGACTGAACTTGGTAGATGTCACGCTGATTATTGTGCTAGCGTCAGTTCTTACACGAATGATGCAAGTATAATGGCATTTTTTGCAGTATCTCATTTTGTCGAATGCCCCTTCTGGATGCCGGTGTGTCTGAAGCTTATTTGCAAAGACATTTTTACAAAGTCTCTCATTGGCTGTCTGTTTGATCGGTCATTTAAGTAGCATTGACTCCACCTACTTTCAGCGCTGCTGGTGAAGACATTACAGTGCTACAGAAACAAGTGTTATTACTTCAATTATTATTATTAATTCCGCGCCTCAGATGCGACGTTCTATACTCGACTTTGTGTGCGTTACAAATTATTGTATTGTATTGTATTGTATTACAGGGTGGCCACAAACCTGGAAAACCTGAAATACTCAGGGATTTCTCTGAACGTGGAAAACTCAGGGAATTCTCAGGGAATTCTGTGCAGCATCAGGGAAAAATTGTAACAAATTCAAAGTATTTTTAGTTCGTCTTCAAATATTTTGTGTAAAACAGCTGTTGACTGGGTAAACAAAGTCTCGTGAATTTCTGACATGGTCATAGTGCGGTGAGGACCTGTTACAGTATGTTGCTGGAGTTGTTGTGGAATGACCCTTGGAGAAGGTCATTATTACATTTACTTTTTGTTGCGATAACCTATGGACAAGTAAGTTTATGGCTGTGGAAAAGCCTGGAAAACTCGGGTAATTTTTCTCCTACTTTGTGGCCACCCTGTATTATTATTATTGTTGTTGTTGTTGTTGTTGTTTTGTTAGGCGGCTTTGCAGAAAGTGATTCCGCCTATTGCAACTGCTGTTACTGGTGTGTGGTTCATGCGTATGTCTCTCTGTATGTCTGTCACACTCGTGCACCCTGCTGAAGCTGTTGGATGGAATGGGATGCCATTTAACAGGGACACTCGTGTGATCCCAAGTAACATTGTGTTAGACACGAGCCCCGGTCCCGAGGAGATTTGTGGCAGTGATATTTCACTGCTGGAAAATCATTTCTATCAATTTCTAGTTTAGTTCAGCAGGCTTAATTTTACTTCTAATTCTAATTTTACTTCATAAAAATCATTTCTAATTCTAATTCTAATTTCTGTTACTGAAAATATCACTGATATGCGGGTTGGAACTCTTTGCAGCGATTCCACGTGTCACAGAATTACTTTGGCCCGTGTTGTTATTATTCTTACCTGCAGTAGTAAAGATCGCGGGGGTTAAAAACAAAAGTTGTAGCTAGCTCAGCTGGAGTGGCACTAGTCCAGTTTGGTAGTGAACGAAAGAAGATACCCCTTAGCACAGCTGAAATATAATGCTGGACCGCCACCGAGACTTGTTGAAAGAGATGCATAGTTTCATGCAGGTCTTCTGATGCACCTGTCAGTCTGTGAGCCAGCTTGCCAGTGGAGTTTATAGGACCAAGAGCAACCAGAGCCAGAGGTTGGAAGATGTGAGAGGTTGGGAGTGACAAGTATTTCAATGTTTTCTTGTTCAGTGTCTGGTTGTTGCGCATAAAAAAAGAAAAGACGTCGATTTGTATGGCGCATAACATGTATACACACCTCTAATGCACTCTCATCACTGAACTGAACCGCCAGTTGTATGTATGTTGTGTCAGCGTTCATGCTGTCTTGATAACTTCCTTTGCCGTTCAGTACTAGTCTACGCAGTTTTTTGAAGTTAGTCTGCTTCTAAGCTGTGTATATAAAAAGTGTTCAGTGACGGTTGTCTGGAGGATAAGAGGGAAGACTATCAGAAGTGTGTTTTTTGGTGTGCTAGAGCCCACTGGTTTAGGTTTAGTCTTTGGTTTGTGGTGCGTGTGTTTTGTGTTTTTTTTCTTACCTACTAGCAGTTCGTTTTCTGTGGTAGGTTTATGTGTGTTTCTTGTTTGTTTTGAGTTCCGTCGTCAGTACCAATGCAACTGATTGCCTGGAAAGACGTTTCTCTGAAATGACCTGTTAGGCCCACGACACGCGCGTGTGTCATTGGCCTTATGTGTCGAGGGAGATGCAGAACTCCACTCACTCACTCACTGTTTGTCTGGTGCCAGTATCTGCTATCATATGAACAAAACCTGCTTTATAGAAATGTGTGTCAGACGGGCGGTGCTGGCACTATCCAGATGGGGGCCAGTGGGGCGGGGGGTCACAATTCCATAAA
>Ga0209679_1001488_pt1 | contig 10140 bp, 6 predicted proteins | sample WorMetHEROISLAND_4_FD_187408 | JGI IMG/M metagenome (GOLD analysis project Ga0209679, IMG submission 187408) | Marine gutless worms symbiont microbial communities from Max Planck institute for Marine Microbiology, Germany - Olavius sp. 2 HERON... ...
AGTCCTACTCCTATCATTGATCAACATAATAATTTATGTGACAGAATGCGCTAAAAGTTGGTGCATACCGGTATGCTGATTTCATTAAATCATGGATTATACCCCTAAAACCGTAAAAGGAGAGGGGAGGATGGAGGGGAGAATGGGCGAGGGACAAAGTCACAAAGAGGAGGAGAGGTAAGGAGAAAGTGGAATGGGGAAGGGGCCCTTGGAGTTGGAGGGCTGTCCTTGCATTTTTGCCCAGGGGCCCCCGAGTTCCAAGTTACGCCACTGCTCAAGCTATGCGATCATAAATCAGACAGACAGACAGACAGACAGACAGACAGACAGACGGACAGACAACATACGATAGCAATACCGCGCTTTGCACTACGTGGATCGCGCAGTAAAAACTTGAGACTCACTCCTTGCACCGTGCTCGTCCTTTGATGGTAACCCAGAAGGTGATCCAGCGAACGTTTATACAAGATGTAAAAAAACAAGTTACTACACCCACCACCAGATATGTGCAGTCAGATGTTGTTGCGGCAGAAACACTCACAGCAGTCGTAGTGGGTTAAGAATATATTGTTTCGCATCACCCTCTACTGCGAGGACAGGAACTATGACGAGGAACAAGATAATGTTTCCTTATAAGCTGGCAGCTGCCACGCCTGTGATGTAAGTTATGCTACTTTGCCTCGAGAGATGTTATTATGCTGTGCGCTTCTTCTACTTGTGTAGAAGTTGTTGGCAAGGTTATAATAATGCCGTAGGCTCAATTATGACTGGCATTATTTATACTATGCTGATAGAAAGCCGATGGCGCATTACTCAGTCAACGCCTGTACACGCCTCTACTTCAGGCGCTATGATTAAATGTTGGTTAGATACGTCAGATAACAAAAGCCAAACAAGCAATAGCTTTTTTTCTGGGAATGTTTATCGTTGCTCCTAAGTAAGCCCACGCTAGGTTTGTTACGCTTCAGGGGCGTAGCCAGGAATTTGCTACGGGGAGACAAAAGTGGAGGTCTGGGGGACGGAAGTCCCCCAGTGGGGTAGAGGGGCAGAGCCTTGGTGGGGGACTGGGGGCGAAGCCTCCAGAAGCTGGAGACAAATGCTAATTTCCAGCTACGACGGGGGACATGCACCCATGTTCCCCTCTTGGCTACGCCACTGTTGGTCTTGTTTAAAGGTAATGCTCATGCACAGTAATTCTATTGTACAAAACAATACTGGTAGACCGTCAATTATTTACAACGGAGCCGTGGTTCGTAATCTGCTATTATTGTTGGTTTTACTTTGCTAAACCAAATTCATTGTAAATTCCAACATTTTATATGGTTCCCTTGTGTCTAATTTCTGTCTACCACAGTTTAAATGGAACATTTGAACCTCATCCACTTTAGGCCTGTTGTTGTCTGCTAAGGCATAACTGCATCACCTGTGTTGACTTTTGTTTTGTCAGTAGCCCAAACATAAAGTTTACTGTAAGATTCGGCGTATAACGATTGGTATTAACTGGACATCCGAATGAAACAGGCCGAAAATGAAACAGTACCACGGTACTACCGCGGCACCACGGTACCATTTTTCTACGGTACCAGTACCGTCGCCTTTACGGTACTTTTTAGTACCGCAATACCACAGGTACCGCGGTTCTTCGGCACGGTACTTGTCCGTTGTTGACACACAGTAACGAACATTTGTTAGACTGTATTGTATTTCGACTGAAATTGCAACTTTCGGCTTGTCTTCGCTCGTTCACCGCCAGACTGCACACGTGTTACTTATTCATTTTATGTTGTTTTGTTGTAAACCAAATGAGTGAAATGACGTCAGTCAGTAGTCAGTACGTCAGTAGCTGGCGTGGTAAATTGTTTTTACTTACTTACTTACTTACATTAAAAGTAAAATATAACCATGGTACTACCGAGTACCGCGGTATTTTTCCACGGTACTTACCATGGCGCAAAATCAGCGGTACCGCGCAACACTAATAGACACGGGCCCTGAAATAGGTTGACTGTGTGGTCAATATTGACCGTAATAAATCTCACTTTGACCATAATAGAATCGGTGATGGACCATAATCTTTTTTGACTGTTTTATGTTAGTAGCTTGGGCCGATGACATTAATCGCCAGAAGTTCTCTTTTTAGCTGAAAATACATCAAAACCACCTGGATCCGTTGGGGAGCTTACAGCTCTTCCCCACCCACCCTAGCTGCATTAAGGGGCTGGGATGCCGGGAGGAAAAGAAGCGGAAAAGGGGGAGAGGAGGAAAAGGAGAGGGAAATGGGAGGGAAATTGACCGTAATGGAAATTTCGTATTTCAGGTCCTTCGTAGACGGTCGTTTTTAGACGGTTAACGCTAAAAGTTTTAAAGCTCGGTTTACTGGATTTTAGTTGATTCACAGAGTCGTGTTCATTATCGACAGAACAACGTCGATGCATGAAAATATTTCATTATCCTCCCACCAGCATTTTGTACACTTAAAATGTGCTAAGTTCATTTTCTCCCGGGGCTGTGCCCGGACCCATCTGGGAAGCTCATAACGCTATCTCATACTCCCTGGTCGGCTGCAGGAAAAGGATACGCCTCTCCATTGAACCCCTTGTTCTCGGCACTTTTGGCACCTCATCCTGAACCAGTGTTGGTGGGTAAAACCTCTGGATGTTTTACCCAGTTTACCCTGGGTAATTGGGTAAAACTGGGTAAAAGGTAAAACCTAAGATGGCCCTGAAAATTGAAATATTAGCGACAAAACAATTAATAGCCACTTAATTCATTTGATATTGCCATAATAATGAGTCACAGCATATAAACAATATGCAGTTATGTATTTAATACTGACATTTAACTAATACTGTTATTGTAAAATACTCTTACAAAATGCAATTCAGATAAACAACATTAACAACAACAAATCGATTTAAATTACTATCTTTATATTCATGCACTTCTGATCACGAACTCCAACTTGCAACTTTATTTAGTAGCCCAATAGTTACTAACTATGGTGGCGTGGCATTGCAATGATTGCATTGAGTCAGTCGTTATATGTATTGCATACGTTTATGAGATTTTGATAACCTGATGAATCTATGTATGGTCCATGGCCGAGTATTCAATTGAAAAGAAATTATTGTTTGACATTAAACTGCATTAAATTGTATTTACAATCATAATAAATTAAAATTTCAGCATATATAGGTTTTACCCAGTTTTACTGATGGGTAAAACTGACCTTTAGACCCAGTTTTATCCAGTTTTACCCAACTGGTTTTATCCAATGGGTAAAACTTACCATGCCAACACTGTCCTGAACCTCCCCTGCCACTTTAACCTCTGGCTACAGCCGAATGCTATCACACTGATCTGGCCCGCGGTGGTTTCAAGACCACGTTTTGTGGCCCTTGCTGAAAAAAATTGTGCACCACTGGTTTTTTGCATTAATTACTATGCAGCTTAAGCTTTTTCTCCTGTGTGGGTCACACTGCAAATAGATACGTAGCGATAGTTGTGTCATGGACACTAAATATAAATATTTTAATTCTTTATAATTTTATTTTAGATTTTCAGTGATGTACTTATGCCCTTGTTACAGTTGTGGTGTTTGTTGTCTGTGGTTAGAACTGGAGCCATGAGTCAAAGTCGTAAGCAGACGCCGAGTGACTTTCTGAAGCAGATCATTGGTCGTCCTGTTGTCGTAAAGCTAAACTCTGGTATCGATTACCGAGGTCCGTCGGTTACTTGGTAGCTTTATGGTGATTGAGTTATTTTTGGTAGTAGTGGGAGAAAGTAACTTGCTGTTGCCATATTGGATACATATTTGGACCATGGTGTAAGTGATGTTAGTGGGTGTAAGTGGTCTAGTGGTTAGAGTGTTGGACTTGTAACTTTCAGGTCGCGGGTTCAAATCTCACTGCCGGCCATTTGCAAGCAACCTTGGGCAAGTTGCTAACCTACGGTGTGCTCGAGTGAACTCAGCCTCATACCCCTCACGGGACGGGAAATGAGTAGTAGCTTACGAGCTATGGGGTGAAAGCCTAGTGTGGCTGATTGGGGCGGTGATATGTCTGCATGCTGCACTGCGGGTCCAACTGTTCACTAGCGCGGGCAATGGATGGCCGCATAATGCATCACGGTATCATTAGCTTGTGCCAATCAGCTGCCACTTCCGAGATTGTAAAAGCGCTTCTGGTCACGAGTTCACGTGTAAGCAGCGCTATAGCAAGTACCCGACCTTTACCTTTATGGTGTGTACGTTCGGCTAGCCGCTGACCTGCTACTGGGCTGTTGAGCACTGGTGGCCAACTAAGTTTTCAAGCATTGATAAGCAAACACAATGCTGAAAAAGCTTAGTGGCTTGTCTTCAAAAGATGGCATGTGCGGGTGGTAGGTTAGAATGTAATTTGTGTGTTTTTGAATGTGTATCGATATGTTTGGCTGACAAGTCTCTCTGGTGAGGAGCACATTTAACGAATCTGAATATTCAGCCTTACAATTTTTCAGCAAAGTTTTTCGGCTAAGAAGTGTGCAATATAATAAAGAGACATCATGTTCTCGATTGCGTCTGTGTCAGTTACCAATAATTTGCAATATTACTGGTGCACACTCTAGCATACTAGGGCTGGTAGTGGTTAAAAAAATAATAGTTAACTTTACAAACATTGGCAATTAATTAGTAGTTAATTTTAAATAAAAACTAAATTTATAATGTTTGACTTCAGCCATAGCCTTAATATCTGACAGTCTTCAATGGTTACCTATAAACTAGAGCTGTCGAGCGATTAATTTTTTTAATCGCGTTATTCGCGCGATTAATTATTTTAATCACGCGTTAACGCGTTTCGACAGGTCTAGTTTATGTTGTAGGTTGCCGTCAGCGAACGACTGCACGTCTTGCTGTTCACGACTCATCCACAAGATGCGACCACTGTCGAACTTGCCATCAAACAATGACGCACAACTGACAAATTAACCGACATTTGTTGTTAATAATTAATTGAATATTATTCGATCGTCAAATAACCGCAGTTCAATTGCATATTGGAACTCCTGCTTCATAAAATTTACGTATGTGCGTTAAATTTTTTAACGGCGTTAATTTTTTTAATCGCGATTAATTCTTTAACGCGCTAACACGTTAATTAACGCATTTATTCACACGTTAATTCGACAGCTCTGCTATAAATATTTCTGCAGAAACCAGTTTATAATGTTTTGTGTGCCCAGCAATGAAATTTGATGATATTGCAGACTAGTGGGATCAGTTTAATTTATATAACACCTTGGTTTACAGTGGTGCATGAATTTTTTGAGCGTTGTCTTGGTTATCTCTGTGCCAGAAATTGTCAAAATGTCTTGCGTTGTTGCCTGAGTTAGTTAGATGGTAAAACCAGATGCCTCTTTTTTGGACCCGGAAGGCGGGTCCCAAATGCTGCTCTGGTTGTTGTTCTTGTTGTTGTTATCGGTTCTCTAAAAATCCCTAAGGCTTTTGTAATATGCAGCGGAGCTCAACAAAACTTTGCATACACATTTGTGCTTATATTATTACCTACAGATCTATCATGTCAGATTTTTAAATTAATTTGTAAACAGTGAGTAATTAGCAAAGTTCGTTTCATGTTGTCAATTTAAAACTCGACACTGAACCTTCACTAACACTGGAGCCAATGAGGTTGCAGCTCGATGCATCACACTGAACTCAATTGGTGAAGCATAGTGATGAATATTTATGCACAGGCGGGGCTTACCATAATGACATAGGAGAGTAAGTGGTGTATAATCTGTTCTTTATGCTGATTAGTGTGTTAATTGCCAGTAGCTTTGTGATGGCAGGAGTTTTGGCTTGCCTCGATGGTTACATGAATATTGCACTCGAACAGACTGAAGAATACGTCAACGGCCAGCTAAAGAATAAATACGGCGATGCTTTCATTAGAGGCAACAATGGTATGTTCAGCTTGATTCTGCATGTAAAGCCTCACTACTTTGTCAGTATGAAGTTAAACAAAGTCCTTCCCGAGTCGCATGGCCCACATGGTGGTGCTGGGCTCCATTTTTTAGCTCTCGGCCAGACACTAGAGTACACAGCAAGAAACGTGGATATGGGGCTAGCGCATCATGTGGTATGTGTGTTTACTCCCAAGCTTATGCTGGAACGAACTGCACCTACCAGAGGAGGGATGGCCAGGCTGAGTTGACCTGCTTAAAAATGTTTTACGCTAAATCATTTGCAAAAATGTTGCAAAACACTTTTTGTTGATGTTTTAGCATGTTGAAGATAGAAGGTGATTACACGTAAAATAAAACATTTGCAAAAATGTTTTAGAGCTGTCGACTTCTCACAGCTATGCTATGGATGTAAAGATGTTGTAAAAATGTTTTATTTTACATTTAACCAACTCCTGTCTTCAACATGTGTTCAATATGCTAAAACATTTGCAAAAACAAATGTTTTAGAACCGTCGACTTCCCGTGGCTATGCCGTGGACATAAATGTTTCATTTTACATGTAACGACCTCTAAAACATTTTGCGAATTATTGTTAATCATTTTTGTTTCTGTAATTAATTAGATAATTACTCATTGTTTACTGATTATAGTAAGAGACAAACAGTAACCAGAACTAGCAAAGTACAAAAGTGAACCGAGACGTACCGTCCGCTTATAAAATTTATCCTAAAATCAAGTCAGTGAAAGATGAATCTCAGAATAAACGAGCAATTTGCAAAAAAGTAATTCTTAAAGTAATTAAAATCATTAATTGGACCCGGAAGACAGGTCCCTAAACGCTACTCTGGTTGTTCTTGTTGTTGTTATCAGTTCTGTAAAAATCCCTAAGGCTTTCTTAATGTGCAGCGGAGTCAACGAAACTTTGCGTACACAATTACACATTCATGCACATATTCCCTACAAATCTACTGTCTCAGATTTTTGAACTAATTTGTAATTAATGAGTAACTAGCAAAGTTTGTTTCATGTTATCGATTTAAAACTTAACACTGAACCTTCACTAACATTGCCGTGGCCTGCTGCAGCCAATGAGGTTGCAGCTCGATGCATGACACTGTACCCAATTGGTGGAGTGTAGTGATGAATATTTATGCACTGGCAGGGCTTACCATAATGACATAGTAGTGTAAGTAAGCAAGCGGGCGCCTTCCGGGTCCAGTAGTACCTTTCGTACTTGATTTTTATTGGTTACTAGCAAGATTAATAGTTAAAATTTGTTCCCTAGTTTATACATGTGTGTTGTATGTTATTTTGACAGTATTGTACATCAGCACACAAAAACGAAGAGGTTAACTGGTTGCAGAGACGAAGTTTTGTTGTTTGACGGCAGTTGTTGGACATGTATGTTTAATGCTGGCAACAACTTCATTGAACGTGTGCTATTGACAGCAGAGAAAGTATCTGCTGGGACAGTACCTTAACGTGACTGTTGCACATTGCCGGAACTGTTTCTGTTGAGATGTTGTATTATTTGTGCAAAGATGTCTGCAACACTGCGTAATTGTTTACAACTTCTCTTCAGCATTACTCAGGCCCTCCGGTACCTTCTCGGCTGCACATTACCAAATAATAATGCTTGGGTAAAGGGAAAAAAGGTAAAGGTTGAGTACTTGCTATAGCGCTGCCTACACGTGAACTCGTGACCAGAAGCACTTTACTATCTCAGAAGTGGCAGCTGATTGGCATGAGCGGCGCATTATGCGGCCATCTACTGCCCACACTAGCGAACAATCGGACCCGCGGTGCAGCACACAGACATACCACCGCCCCAGTCAGCCACACTAGGCCTTCACCCCGTAGCTTGTAAGCTACCACTCATTTCCCGTACCTCGAAGGGTCCGTGTGTGAACACCCAGCATTGTTACCTGACAGCAAAAGGCCGAGAGCTGAACCTTAACCTGTCGATCGCAATTCATATGCTCTAACAATTATGCCATCAAGACGTACATTAGAGATGAGTGATTGAGCATCTTCAAAAAGACAACTGTCGTAAAAGCACCGAGTAGACATTTTATTAGCTGCAAGACTGCAAATACATCAACCATCAACCCAAATAATCCTAGGTCAAATCCACTTAATTCACAAAGTAATCGAGCTAACAGTATCAATGTACACGTGACATGTGAAAAAGTACACAACAACATATATATAAATGTTCCGACAACATGCAAGTTAGAAAGATGAGCTAAGTACCGATGACGACGACGCTATCACATTTCATCCTAGCTGTTTCAGCACAATTGCCACATTCAAGTACTAACTGCGTCAACCAACAGTTGCAATGTGCGCATTTAGTTTCTGACTTGCAAGCAACCGTAAAACTTCACTTCGACAACGAACATACTGTCGGCGTTTTACTATCCAAATGTGGCCATCAACTGTAATGCCACGAAGTTGGCTCAGCTGGACAATTGCTACATATATATATGAGGCGTGTCTCGCACTTTTTTCTACGAGATTCTCGTAGCTGCTAGTGTAGAGTGTTCGTCTAGCATCGTAGAAGTCGCGAGCTGCTAGGAGATTTCGCCAGCAAGAAATTTCTTTGCTATGTTTTGCTAGCCCCGCCAACGAAATGGTGATGTCTATGCCGTTAATGAATAAGAGCGGACAGATTATGGCTAGCGTAGAATTCTCGTATCTCAGTGTCTCACACTTTCATCAGAACTCCCGAGCTGTAGAACCGAGATTCTCATAGGAAAATAAAGTGCGAGACGCGGCTGTAGTGTGCTATGTTCACACCTGCACAACCATTCAGTTTTATGGCTGTGTCCAACATACAGATGAAAACACAATTTAACAGTTGGATTTCACGAATGTAACTGCAACCAGGTTTTGAGCAGAAAAAAGTTGCAGACCAGGTCTGTGACCAAGTTGGCAACCTGCTTAAAACCTGTTGCAGGGTTAGACCAGCTCACAGTAACGGAATTTGGCACAAAACACATGAACTACTCCTATATACATAAACAGTACATTTGTTAAATGCCATCTTTTGTGCAACTGTTTTGTTTGGTTCACATTATAAGTACACCACAAGCAGGGTGCGTACAGACCCTGGAAAGTCATGGAAAGTCGTGGAATTTAAAATTCAAATTTTCCAGGCCTGGAAAGTCCTGGAATTCCGTGTACATGTTTTTGGCGTTTACATACGTTATCATTGTCTACTGTCAGACTCGATTCGATCTGTCCTGGAAAGTCATGGAAAACCACTTTCAGTGTTCTGTACGCACCGAGTAAGTAACACAGTAGTGCTGTGCACTTGTCAGCGTCTGTATGCAACTGATGTACGGTTAATAATGGCAACATTCTCCGGTAACAATCACAGTAGAAATGTTAAAAATGTTAAAAGATGCACACATTACACAACAGTAACGTATTACAAAAGTGCCTATTTAATACTGTGCAGTTACCCATCTGTGAAGCAGAGTGCAGACTTGTTTCAGCAGTAATGGAACACTTGCGCGGGATACCCTTCCTGATACTACCAATGAGCTGGGTATATCTTGGCATGAGTCACTATGACAGTGTGCTGAGCACTTAAAAACTGTCAATCATCAGGGCTACTGCAGTACCGAGATGCACGCTACTACATGGCAGCACAAACATGCTACTTGTGTATCTATCAATGACACATGTATACTACATTGTAGTTACAAATAATAACAAGATGCTCGGGACAGCACCCGGACAATTCATGCTGAACACACTTGTGTCTATACAGCGAGGCTTAGGATTGACCCTAACCCTAACTGCAGGTACCAATGTTACCAACAAAAAAGTATTTTAAACATCTATTTTAACTGAATAAGTGGCAAAATCGTATCGTAATAAATTAATCATATTTATCGCTGTATTGTGAAAGATGCAAAAAAATTATCACGCACAGGCACCGAACTTGCACCGCTAGCACTACAGCGCACCAATACACTACCCACTAGGCTAGCGAGACACCTGGTGATGACTACTCAGACAATGTAACATAAACAATGTCACGGGATATACGTTGTCGTAGAACGTGATCGATCAGCACGAACTGTCCGGGTGCTGTCCCGAGGTGCTTTTACAGGGTGGGCCAAAAAAACGGGGCCACTCTGTTCTGCAGAAATACTGCTCAGATCTGCACGATTTTTTGCTGAAATC
>Ga0209679_1001489_pt1 | contig 10139 bp, 5 predicted proteins | sample WorMetHEROISLAND_4_FD_187408 | JGI IMG/M metagenome (GOLD analysis project Ga0209679, IMG submission 187408) | Marine gutless worms symbiont microbial communities from Max Planck institute for Marine Microbiology, Germany - Olavius sp. 2 HERON... ...
CAACTGTGAACGTCCAAATATTACAGATTGACTTCACTGCTCCATCTGTGAGGCCGATATTTTGGAGGACCAAGTCAATACTGGTACCACGCCGATGTATTTTATTATGCCTTCACTTCCGGAGGCCTAATCGTCTTGTCCTGTTCGTCCGTGCGTGCGTGCATACGTCTGTCCGTGTGTCCGTGTGTGCATCCCAAAACATCGCTAACACGATATCTTGCAGAGTATTTTACACATTTTCACCAAACTTACATCAACACAACGATGCACTATGGGACATTGATGAACGCTTTACAGTTTGCGGTCAAACGGTCAAAGGTCAAGGTCACAGTGGAATAAAGTTTGCTGGAAACAGCACTTTCTGGACTTCTAACACAATATCTTGAAAAGTATTAGTCAGATTTTCACCAAACTTACACCGTTGATGTATTATGGGACAGAGATGCGTTAAATTTTGGGTCAAAAGGTCAAAGTTCAAGGTCACAGTGGAGTAACATATGCTGGAACCGTCACTGCACAGGCGGAGACATACAGTACTTGACCTCACATGTCGAGTTTGACTTTTTAGTATGTTTATCATTTTTGTGTTTGTTTTTATATTTGTAAGTGAATGTCTGTTATCTGTGAGTTGAGGCAGTAGATGAGATCTGTGAGTGTTTCATCCCAGTCCTTATTAAGACAAAGTCTCTCACTGACAACAAGCTATTTGTTTTGAAGAATCCAGTTAAGATGGGAGATTCATGTAGGATCATAAATCCTGCCACCCGACACAACCCCAGCCAGCCAGGCCGGTACTCGATTTACCTACCCTGGAGGGATGGAAGGCTGAGTTGACCTAGGTAGCTTGACAGCGACCCGACCGGGAATCGAACCCATGACCGCTTGATCGCATGTCCGACGCCCTAACCATTACGCCACCGAGCCACCCACTGCAGATGTAACAGTGTTGTATTGTGAGTGTACAGTGTAAATGTACACACATTTTCTAATAATTTATTAGAAAATGTGTGTACATTTACAATGTACACTCAGTAATAATCTATGTTTAGGTTTTTTATCTACTGACCTACTTTGTCCGCATTACGGCAGGTTAGGCCGAGTCTCTGAGGGAAATATCTGACGATTGTTTTAGCAGTTTTTTGCCCTTCTGTTACCCAACCAACAACATCAAACTCCGAAAGACACTTTTTCTTTTCCATTAATCTGTACGATATTAGTCTGATCTGTTAGAGAAAATCACTTAAACTTTTATTTAGTCCAGTAACTCGTCATTCAGCGATTGTTTGTTTCAGGTTCTGATCAGTTGTTTCAATGTTACTGTCTAAGGTGGATGGACATGAGTTGAATTCTACTGCGGAGCTTGATGAATTATGTCTTTGCAAAGATAACACCGGGACAGGTATTTCTTGTTAGTAAGCTAGACTACTTTGCATGGAGAACGACGGTGACGGCCACAAACCATGGCGGCCACATGTCGGTCCATGACGGCCAAGTCAGTGATGGCCACAATCAATGACGGCCACATATAATGTCAATGACGACCACAAGGTAGACTTTGACGGCCAATCAATGACATTCACATACACTTACGATCTGAGAAAGGAAGTAACCAAAAAATGGTGCTTAGCCATCGGCCCTCACTGTAGTAAACGTTTGAACGTCCAACCTAACTTTTAAAACGGTCAAGGACACTTAACTTACAGCAGTATGCACTTTGCTCCATGAACAGTGCAGTTTCATTTGCCTTAAATTGACTGGTTTTTTACGTCTGCATTATTTCTCCTTGGAACTAACTGATGCAGCCGTCATAGTTTGTGGCCGTCATGGATTGGCCATCGTTGTCTACTTTGTGGCCGTCATGACATGTTTTGTGGCCGTCATTGTTTGTGGCCAGGCCGTCATTGATGTGACCGTCGTGGTTTGTGGCCGTCATGGTATAGGCCTCTTTGCATCACTTTAAACAAAAATTGTAGCGATTTGCATTGGCTTGTTTTCAACAACTGCATGCGGTACTCGTGCGTCTGGCATCTGGCAAAACGATCATATCACCCCAACATTTCACTGCACATTGCACTCGTTGCCTGTGTCTCGGTGCATAACCTTCAAAGTTGTGCTGATTACATACGACTCCATTTGCAGTGTATTTTCATGGTGTCTGTACCAGTCGTTTCTTGTGGTCTCCTGCTCCCGGTGTCGTTTTGCTGATCCCAAGGACATGATGGTGCCATGCACTCAGACTGTGTAGTTTTGGTCCGTGCAGTTTCTGTGTCTTGCACCTCAGATCGCGGTTCAGCGCCACGCTACCTACAAGAAGTCATTCAGCCTGCCGCTGAAGTCACTTCACGACGTCGATTGCTGTCATCATCTTCATCTGCCCTGCTGGTGCCGGTAACGCGACGTACCACACTTGGTGACTGAGCGTTTGCCGTTGCTGGGCCTCACGCTTGGAACACCCTACCAGACTTTATCACCGACTGCTCGTCATCGCGCACTTTCAAACAATGTCTCAAGACTTATTTATTCAGTCTGTCATTTTGAGTACATAACAACACGCTATTTTATGACTGTGTAAAGCGCCCTAGTAGTAGCTTGTGCCGCTTACGACGCAACTGAGCTGAACTGGTCGTTGTAGGCGTTTGGAACGCTGATTGTGAGAAGTGTAAGAATATTGATACTCTGTCTGAGAGAGGACTTCTCACGCTTGGACCGGCTCGTCGTGTTGCCGAGAATCCATTTCTCATCATTGTTGGTTGGTATTCTTGCTTATTGTCAGTGATGGGCAAATTCAGATCGCAGTTAGATTTAAACTGAAATTTAGACACTTTTGGCGATTTCATTTGACTATCAAAGATTGGATTTGAAACAGTGTGATTCAGTTGTGATTGGATTAAAAAAATTGTGATTTGATTTGTATTATCTAGAAATTGCAGATTGTTTGCTATTTCCAGCATTAGTAAAACAAAAGGTGCGATCTGCACACTGTAAAGAGTGTTTGGTCTTACAAATACCACCATTGCTGTCTTATGTTTTTCCAGGAAGCAACAAACAAATAACCAGTTCCCAGTTCCCACTAAACATTGACCAAATTTGAAATTTTACTGCCAGCTAGCTAGTAAACTGTAAACCAATAAGCTGGGAGCTTTACCTTTAAATTATGGGCATCATGATGCGCCGTTATTCGCACGGTCAAGCACCTCGATACCTCGCTGATCCTCTTACTTCAGCCGCCGAAGTCGCTTCTCGTCTTCATCTGCACTGTGCCAAATGACACCAGCTCATCGTTTGCTGTCGACTCAGCACCTACGGCCGTCGGGCTTTTTTGATTCCTTTTTAGCCTTTACTAGAGTGACCAGCGCAGTAGAGGTTTTTCTTAAGTGGTATGCTCTATATAAATCCACGTTTTACTTACTTACTTACTTACTTACTTACTTATAGGCAAATGCTTGCACAATCATACTCTGTGTTCACTCGGTTTTGAGTTGCGGATGAAAAGTAGATGTTTGCTGAAGTTGATTCTCTATTTGCTGGTGACATCCTGTTGTTATAGGTACACTGGGTTCAGAGGAGATGACACCTGCTATTGAAAGACTTGCCGTCTACATTGCTAACCTTTTCTTCTCAACTTCAGACACGAGTGCTCCAGTTTTGAAAGACCGAGATCTTACGGAAGAAGTTGCTGGTCATTTGTTAAGTTTCTATGTGAAAATGTTATTTTAGTGTTTCTAGTACTAATCCTTACTTTACTGCTGGCTACAGAATGTTGTACTAATGCCGATTTTTAATTACGTGTTATTATGTTAATTTTGTCCTCCACTGCTTTGTTGCTGTTAGGAGCGGCGACAGGTAGGGCATCCGGCCCGGAATTTTTTTAAGTACTGCCACAACAATTCCCAAAAGTTTACTTGGAGTAACCTGGAGTAATTTTGGAAAATGATATTATGCTGTTAGTTGTGCTATGCAATTGCATTGTATCATTTCAACCATTAATAGTTGCATTGTAATATAAATATCTCATCTTATCATATCCTATCTTAATGTGTACTGCTAAGTCTATGTAATTTTTGAGTGGAGCTGTGTGTGTACATTTTTCTGTTTCAGTTAAATATAACCTGCTGCTTCTCGGTGGTCCAAATGAGAACAGTTTCTCTCAGCGATATCTTGACAGAACTGCTCTGATACATACAAGTGGTAAATTCTCACAACTGATTTCTCTACGTACAGCATGTATAGGTCAACTCCTAGTCGACCTAATAAAGCTGGCCTCGATGTCTGTCCGTACGTACGTATATATGTACGTACATATGTCTACAAAAAGTTTCTCTGATCCGAATGAAATTTGGTGTGTAGGTAGAAGTCGATGAGTGATGCACGACGATATGCCATATGGCCCGATCCAAGGTCAAGGTCACGTGGCTTTGATAGTTAGAAATTCTTCCATTTTCAAAATCTATCTCCTCCGCCATTTTCAGTGGGAGCTGGAAAATGACTGCTGATTCTTAGACTAGAGGAAAATACCTAAATGTTTTCGGGCCGGATTTTTTATATCTGTCCAGTGTCCTATTTTTTGTGTCACGCGACTTTGAACTTGGACGAAAACTGAGATGTGATATTCCAGTCTGGCTTGCAAGAGTCGACCGCAGTGCCGCACGGGACAATTTTTTTTACTGTTTTTTTTTATTTTTTAGTGCTTTTGTTGCTGCTGGTTGGGCCTGCAGACAATCTCTTTTGGAGCTGTCAGGCACATCATCAGCTAAGACCAATAATCTGGAAAATGGCCATTAAAATGGTTGCATGTGTGTGTTATAAGGCGTGAAGTTATTTTGGGCTGACGATGTTCAGAATATTTTGATGTTCTTTTGAGACTGACATTGGTGCAGTATTATCACCGTTGATTACTGAGCCAGTTTTAGCCAGGTATACTGCCAGCACCTGCTGGTGATTGGCGGGAGCAGCAGCGTAATGCATTGGCTGTGTGCTGGAGAAACATAGTGACACAAGTGATACGTTACAGGCAGCTGTGAAGCTATGGACATGATGAGGCGTGAGATATTTCTCGTTTTGTGAGCCGATCTCGTCGTCACAGGCTGACAAATACTGTGCAGTGTGCATCGATGATTGACGCGGATGCAATGACGTCACGTTGCTGAGGATGAGCATTCTCCCTGATTGGCGGCGGCTGGTGTCGACTTTGCGGTTGGTCGTCAGCTGTCGCCAGGCGTCGCCACGATCAGACGACGGCAAGGACAGCGACGTGGGTGGTCCGGCTTCGAAGACGTGATCTCGCCGTCTTAGATCGATACAAATGTTGCTTATTAATGGACAAATTCCATTACTGTGACCTGGTCTAAGGCCTGGTCTGAGACCTGGTCTAAGAAGTGGTCTAAGACCTGGTCTAAGACCTGGTCTAAGGCCTGGTCTAAGAACTGGTCTAAGACCTGGTGTAAGACCTGGTCTAATGCCTGGTCTAAAGCCTTATCTAAGACCTGGTTGAAGACCTGGTCTGGTCTACGGCTGGTCTAAAGCCTGGTCTAAGGCCTGGTCTAAAGCATGGTATAAGACCTGGTCTAAGACCTGGTCTAACACCAGGTTTTTGAGCAAAAAAGTCGCAGAACTGGTCTTCGACTTTTGTGCTTAAAAGTTAAAACTGATCGCACAGCAGGTCGCAGTAATGGAATTTGGACAAATGCACAACGTCTTTCAACGTCATGCAGCTTCCCGTTTGACTCTTTGAACGCTCCGACCTGCCCACTTGTTGTAACGTCAGACTCCTTGTGAAACGTTTTTGTCCCCTAGGTGCTCTTTCTGTGCGTACGTAATAATTTGCAGTGATGTTACAGATGGCGTCACGCTGCGCAGCTGTGCGTTCAACGAGGCACGGACTGGATTACTGACACTGGCACCTCATGCCGACTCTCGTCTTGCTCTGGTGCTGATGGGTAACACACTGGACGGTCTGAAGGACATCGTAAGTCTTGCCACACCAACCATTCCACCGATGACTCGATCACCGGTAACTTCACTTTATATTTTCACAAGTGCTTTGTTAGTCACTGGGTGAGGTCAAGTTGACCTCACATACTGCGTTGGAATGCTGGACACTGAAATAGGACGATGAACGAAGACTTCATAGTTTGGAGATGAATTGTCTCAGAAGAATGATCGGGGTCACCAGAAGAGACAGGATACAGAACATTGTAGTACGAGAAAGAACAAATGTCACTGAATCAATCATAGAAGAGATAAGGAGAAGAAGACTGTCGTGGTTTGGACACATATCCAGAATGGAGATCGACAGGTTACCAGCGAGAGTTCTTTATTGCCATGTTACTGGAGAACAAAGCCAAGGTAGACAAGCAAAAAAGTGGATGGAAAACATCAAGCAAGACTTCGAACTACGGAACATACAATTTAAAGATGCCGTGGCCTGCTACAAAGACAGAATCGCATGGAGACAGCTATTATCGTCAACCTCATCGTCATCGTGATGACGGACGAGAAAAAAGAAGAAGAAGAAGACTGCGTTGGAAGAAGAAGAAGAAGATTTCTGCACAGACTAAGGTCGTTGCATGGAAGCTTATCCCGTTTGGGACCTTTTGAGCCGACGAGTGTTTAAACCTAATTAAAAGGTTAAAGCCGAGTATAGCTCTTCATGTGAACCCATCTCAGAGCTACGGGGCGTCACTTGCCATATGGGATCACATAGTGTTACCTGCCACCCGACACAAGTGAACGTGCCCCGCCTTAACCCCAGCCAACTAGGCTGGTACTCAATTTACCTATCTCTGGAGGGATGGAAGGCTGAGTTGACCTAGGTAGCTTGATAGCGGCCCAACCGGGAATCGAACCCATGACGGCTTGATCACAAGTCCGACGCCTGACTGTTACGCCACCAAGCCACAATTATGGTAGCATACAGCACAAGTCGGCTAGATGGCTGACTCCATTAACAACCAGCACTTTTAACCAACTAGGTCAGTATGCCAACGGCCTTGGGCCTACTGTTACGCAGAACTCAGCGTTTCTTCCCTAGCAGTGGCCGTAACTATCGCAAGTACTCATTGTGCCTACCACGGAGGGATGGCCAGGCTGAGTTGGCCTGGGTGGCTTGGTTAAATACCAAGACGGTATACTCACGAATGGTCGCCCATCTCAATACTAACCCGGCTCGACGTAGAGCAACTTCGTTGATGTGCCCAACAATGTTATCATTAAGTCACTGAGTTAACTATGATCAAAGAACTTGGAGCGGCTTTTTACAGGCTAGATAGCTATTCTGGCAGCCAGCTGACAGCGCCAGTGTGTGGAACGCTATCACCAGTAACGCTACGTTATACTGATGAATACACTGTAACAGTAATGAGTGGTTTTCTTGTTAATTATTTGCCCAGAATTCACAAAAGTTAAGTGAGGAGAGAATTTCATATTTTGTACGTACAAGTTTGTGTGTTATTGTTATAGTGTGTAATGTACATATTTGTTCACCAAATAATGCATATTGTTAAGAACGGTTGTGATGTGCTGGTAGTGCACCCATCTGTCTTATTTGCCACGCGTCTACTAAAACCCTTCCACTAACAAGAAAACATGTCGCCGCTGAGTGCCGACATGATATGCGGCCGTCCTTCCAGTCGCTGAGCATCTCATGCTCCTGCGCCGACAGGAACCTAGGCCTAACAATAGTTGGCTTGCCAGGCCCTGCATGTTTCACTGACGGTGACGCTGCGCTTGCGCTGCTCTGGGTCAGCAGTTTCTGGACACGGACGGACGGACGGACAAATGGACGGAAGGACAGAATTAATCTACCGTTAGCTGTCGTGCTGCGCGCTACCAGAATTAACTGAACATTGTTGTTGTCGCTAGTCATGGATTATCATTATGTAGATTAATTCTGAATACTTTGCTGATGTTAGAAATGCTGCAAATGTTGTGTTGTTTCAGTTTTCCAACATGGTTCCAGATTTCGTGATAACTGGACCACAGTTCCGAGCTCGTGGTCCCGCTGGATATTTATGCACTGGTTTTTGGGATTCCCGATGGGATTTCCGACCTGAGCTCGTCTCATGTCCACACTGCTTGTGATCTCAGTGTCCTGTGGACATATGATCACTAACTGATTTGCTACATTTTGTGCCTTGGAATGGAGGGTGCTGACTGGCTGTTGTGATTTGCATTTGTAAATATTCATTAATTTACCTAATTTCATATTTGGTCCTAATGAGTAGCCAGAATTTCTAGCCGGGGTATAGAACCATACGAATGTAGTGAAAAATGCGACACTGAAGGACAACCGGAAATAGCGCCGTGTGCGGCGTGCCTTGGCCTCCAAACTGAAAGTACTATTAATATCTCTGGAACTATGCGTACAGATTCGAAATTTCAACCGAAAATGTGTGGTTACCGACAACATAGAGCTTGGCAAGCTCGAGCTCGAGGACAGTGTCCCAGGCGACTTGACAGCGACCGGCATCTGGAAATGGTAATATTGCACCGACGTCAACATTGCCAGTTGTCGCTCGTTGTTGCTGTCACTTGTCAACTCTTCCTTCGAGCTTGCCATGCTCGAAAACTCCAGGTTTCGACGTTGGAATTTTGACGATATCTGTCATGCTTTTGGAGATATAAGTGAACTGCGGTCAAGTTGTGTAAAAATATTTGATGTCATTATGTCACGTGCGGGGGGAGCAGCTTTCTCAGTTTTGGCACTAATGTCAGATAGACTGCCGGCACGTTTTCTTTTTGTTTTTTAATTGTTTTTTTTTTGTTCTACGTTGAGTGTGTGTGTATGTTATGTTGTGTTCATACTTTCAGTGTATCTGATGAATACCGGTAAAGATGTATATTTTAACAACGGGAACGGCGTTCCCACGCGTTCTTCCTCGAAATGACCACTGGTATAAGAAAAAGAACGTGTTGCTGGTGTAAGAAAAAAGCGTGTTGTTTTTCCATTTAAACGTTTTGGGGCTTTTTTACCCTAAGCATAACTGGCATCGCACCGGCCATGCGTCACAGACTTAGTGGTCTATTTACCTACGGAATCAATGGCCACAGACAGTTAGATGAGCACTCCGCCTACGCTCCGGATGGACACGGCACCCTTTACCTTTACAACAGATGTGTATAAAAATAGATGAACAATACTTAGACTAAGCTGCATCACTAACCACGTTAGTCACCTGCTAAATATAGATCAGTGGTCAGTTTTATGCCTTCGCCCACCGATGGGTGTGTAGCAGGCTGTGTTTTCAGGTTGTGCATCCGTGAGTGCGTGCGTGTTCGCTTGCGTCCGTCCGGGCATGCGTCCAGCACGATATCTTACAAGCCAATGGACGGAATTTCACCAAACTTTGGTTGATGATGTAGTTGAGGATACAGACGAACTGATTAGACGTGAAGGTCGCGGGGTCAAGTTCAAGGTCACATCAAGGCGAGTTATTGTGTGGGGAGATATTCACTATTCACATCGATGCTTGGGCGTCGAAGTATAGGTCATATTTTCACGCACTGCTTTTGCTGAAATGTTAACTATAGGCCTATATAAAAAGTATCATGTATTATAACAGAGACATCAACGCATGTTGCTAGGCATGACAGTTTCGAATAGTGTCTAATTTTCCTCAGCGCAGCTGAGGCTCTGCAGTGTCAAACTGAGCTAATTGGGTGGGTGGGTGATTGGCTGAGTGATTACTTAGGCCTAGTAACATCTTTTTTCGTCAAACCGATATCTTAGGAAATACAATAGATCTGAAGTCAAAACTTTGCAGGTAGGCTAGATACAGTACGGCGGGACGCTGATACCGCGACTAACGACTAATAAACACATAACCGTTCGGCAGAGGGCGCCTCCGTGAGCAGCCGAAGCTGCGCTGGGGATCCTAGTGATGAAGGAACCCTTATTTGTGAGTTTACGGAATAAATTATTGAGTAAATTATTAAGTTAAGGCAAATGTGTTAAGGATTTGAATTGCAAACACACAGAGAGAACCTAATTAAGTCTGTGCAGCGTGCGTGCGTATATATTCGCAGTTTACATATATTTCTATAGCGCAACAGTGTAACGGGCAGGTGGGTATGTGACGACCGATTCTATGGACTAGTAAATAGATCCAACCGATAACCTCTCACCCCTACACTGATCAACT
>Ga0209679_1001490_pt1 | contig 10138 bp, 7 predicted proteins | sample WorMetHEROISLAND_4_FD_187408 | JGI IMG/M metagenome (GOLD analysis project Ga0209679, IMG submission 187408) | Marine gutless worms symbiont microbial communities from Max Planck institute for Marine Microbiology, Germany - Olavius sp. 2 HERON... ...
CCGATACTCGAAGTGTCTATCGTCAGCTTTCATGCACGCATTTAATTGCCGAGTGAAGTTTTACATACTAATCTTGCGATCGTTCACTGTGGCTGGTTATCCCAGAGCACCTGCAGTGCTTGCTATAGCTCACGGTGGTAGCGTCAACAATAAATGCTTCACCAAAAGCATCAAAAAACTGTCGATGAATAAATCAGATGAGACTTATTGTTTACGAAGTTTGCTTCATTTCGGCGTCATCAACTCAGCAATATTTCTCATTTATTTATTTTAGTGCAGTCTTTTCGGTACGCAAATTTTTGAATGTGCAAAAATCACTAGGTGGTCAGACAAAAAATTCTGTAACTTTGCAGTAATTGAAGACAATCAAATGCCGCTTGGCTTTTTATGTGTATATGAACAGGTAATATAAATAAACACGTAAAATTTCACGCAAAAATTCCAAGTGGTTGCTTAGAAAATGGCAACTAACTTTAGGGGATACTTTTTTTTGCCGCACACTGTAGAATTCCTGCGAAGATTTGCTCTGCGACAGTATGTGCCTATCTTTATTAGTTTTCGTGCAATTATGTCATGGTTGGAGGGAGCCAGCCAAACCGGTGCGAAAACAGAATTTAACGCGAAATAGCCATTCGAGATCATTCAAGGTCATGCATTTGGGACCACTAAAAATCCGACGACGGCCTGCGTATCGCTGTAGAATAACGCTGGCCTCAGCCCTAAAATTTCGGAAGAAATAGCCAGCGAAAACGCTGAAAATTGCCCTTATCGACAACCCAACTGTCACTTGACGCCTCCTCCTCAGGGAACCTCTGCGAATATCCGCGCATAAAACCTTACATCGCCAGAAAGTAGAGTCATTGGCCTTCATTTTTGCCGCTGATACTGTGGGCTATCTTCATTCCAATTTTTGTGGTGGGCTCCGAAAGAGGCATCTTTTCTGCAATAGCGTACGTATCGGCCGTTCAAGGTCATCCAAGGTCGTTGATTTTGGCACCAATCGAAAGGGCCTGTTAGTCATTAGTAGTAACTTTGGTCTTATCTTGCACCGTTTCTGAGAATCGGCGACTATTGGCTGAAAATTGCTAATTTTTCCTACCCCACTCTCATTTAACGCCGTAACTCTGGGTGAACCCTTTCGAATTTCTGGATGAACTTTTTATCCCGAAAGAGTCCTAATACGCCCTGTAAAAATTAAATTAACGTATTACTACTGAGTTAAGTGCCTAACCGCTTGTGAAGTAGGTGTAGTTGTTCGAGCAGTTGCTGGCGGGTTGACGGTGCCAGCAAGTCACCCGGTTGAGGTGGACGTTTCAGCACGTCGATAGCAAACGCATGTAGCTGGACACGGTTCCTGAGGCGAGCTGCACACTCACGTCGCTTAATTTCCTTCTTCCACTTATAGAATAGCAAGGTGCAGACCACCCATACTGTGACAGCGAAACCGAGCAATAATGGACCGAGGACCTGCGCGCAAGACTCACACAGAGCGGATGATATTTAGCAACGTAAAATGTGACATTTTGAGCGTCTTCGCTCTAACAACGAACTACTACACCGTGACTCAAAAACGCCCCACTTTCTCTTCACTCATAACTTTGATGTATGTCAACCGACATATGTTTGTATTCGTATTTCGGCTATCAGGCGTATGTATGTTGGCAGACACACATCACATGAAATTTGCAGAAAGATTATACATAATTAACCCACCTAACCCGTTTGGTGTAACTGCACTACCTTGTAAAATCTTGATCGTAATTCTAGTCATGTTTTCACAGCTAAAAAGTCACTGATTAATTTTCGCAATGTCTTTGCCAGTTTTCATCCAAATTTTACAATTTTCGACACAGTCATACGATTACTATTTACAAGTTTTGTCCTAGTTAATGCCGGGAACCAGCTTGAAGTTAGGTCTAATGTTATGGCAGCAGGTGATGCATTGATGTAACAATGTGCCGCAGCTCATTATGCACGCAAGACAGTAGCAATGTTGGCTCGGGAGATATCAAAATTAATTGGTTCGGACCTATGGCCACCTAATAGAACGACTTAAAACATATTGTAACTGCGTTGTATTATTTCACTTACTTGTGTGAATCAGGTCAAAAATTATGATTTTTACCGCGTGATGCACTGATGCACTATATAGGTACTGCTACAGTAAATCGTCCGTCCGTCTGTTTGTTTGTCCGTCTGTCCGTGACGTTGATGTACCGTGGGCGTATAGATTGGGGTAGTTTGAAAGTAATTACACAATAAGCAGCTTAGGGTCTTCGCTCCTCGGAACCCCAACATCGGCAATCTAGTCCAAAGGAAACACCTCCAAAATTCGGGTGTAATAAGGGTGGGGTGCTGTTTTCAGCAAAAAACCTGCAATATCTCTGAAACGGGATAAGATACGACCAAGGTTACTATTGATGACTAACAGCAAGTCGCATACGCGCTTTCGATTGGTACCAAAATCAACGACCTTGGATGACCTTGAAGGGCCATTACGCACTTTGTTTCAAAACACATGCGTCTTTCGGAGCCCACCACGAAAATTTGAATGAAGATAGAGTGATAGACCCATATCGGCGACGAAGATGTAGCCCAATGACTCTAGATTCTGTCAGTATAAGGTTGATGCGGATATTCACGGGGTTACCTGGAGGGGGCGTCAAACGAGAGTGGGGTAATCGAAAACGTGGATTTTCAGGGCTTTCTGGCTTATTATTATTACTATTAATATTTATTAAAGGCACGCAGAAGATCACCTGGAAAATGACGATGATGACTGGAGGCTGTCCATGTGGGTAGAATAGCGGGCCGAAGCTGGCCGCTGTCATGACAACACCAACGACAAACGACGCCAAACTGACGATTACAATGCTCTGTGTCACTGTTCGTCGTCTGTGATTACCCGGACTGTCAGCAGCTGTCAGCTCCAATGAGTCAACGGATACTCGCAGAGACGTAAGGGCCGAGTGCAAGTGATCGTTGCTTGCCACTCTGGACGAGTCTGATCTCGCCATCCCAAATTTCATCTTAGATACCAGCTTCAGCAACCAGCGCCACAGCTGACGACCAACATTTCGCCAAACTGACTCATAGTGATTTTATGCACCGCGATCAATTATTCACATGCCAAATACCTGCTGCAGGTAAGACGAATGGCAACAGCCAGATGGCAGCTCACCAAGTGCGGTATCATTTATTAATCGGCTGCGTAGGTACAAGTATACACAGGATCGACGTGTCTATGTTGCTATAATCTTCGTTGGCAGCGTTCACGCACGCGTGCTGCTGAGCTGTAGATGCGTCAAGCAATCAGTACCCGCAGCATCACGCACGCGCCGCATATTTGTTGCTCACTAAGACGCAACTCATCAGCTGCAGCACCAGCGGCTGGCACGGTAGCGGATGTCAGATTAGTGACAAACGAGCCCGTCACCATCCCAGCTGCAGCAGTGCCTCGTAGACTAACGCTGACGTCATCGTCTACGTAAAATATCGTAACTAGGCAGTTTACTCAGCAGCTGCCTGGTCACTAGCAATAAACATGTCACCAGTGTATCTCTAAACCTGCATTTCACGACAGACTATAAACTTAATTCAACCGCCTCACAAATTCGTTTTTCATCGCTGATGTTAATACTTTATCATTTATCAGTTATCATTCTCGCTGTTAATCAACACGCAAATTATTTTAGGATACAAATCACATGACACATTTGATAATAAGCGATTTTCCAATAACTTGTGGCTATATAGGCATATCTGGGAAAATATTTCTGGGAAAATATAGGCCTACTACGCTTTGAGACACAAATAGGAAGTTATATGTGATCTATCGAACGGCGTCAATAGAGAAAGTTTTAAGGGACAGGCCTATTTCAGCTACTGAAAAATAGAAATCACTCTAAAGCCAATGCCTCGGAAAATACAACATAGGGCCTATTATCACTGAGTCGTGCTATTTCTACTGTCGTATTCTGAGGAAATGTCATCACGCATCTCGGTTTGATGAGACGCCTTATGGAGATCTGACTGAAGCTATCCGTTATGAAACACGCCTTTACATAATTTTATACGCCGTGAGTGGGCATACAAGTACGACACGGACGGAATTTTTCATAAATTCATCAAATATTGACCAATTTTCAAAGTTTATTCACTGTCACACAGTCACACTCTTCAGGAAATTTGCAATAGCGTGATCATTAAAGATCCGGTCACACCTCAAACGCGTTGCTACATGCACCTCCTTGTGAAATACTAATGTCAGAAAACTATTGTGTTCTGTTCGCTGTGACAGCCTTGCAGAAAGATGAACTTGCCACAGTCTCTTGACGTATGGCAGGCAGCAACTGCAATTTACATAAAACTTATTAATTGCACCTTAATTTTTAACTTCGATTGTAATTATTAAGAGAGGATTTTCTTGTAAGTTTGAAAAATTTAATGAAAAGCCCCTGAAATGGTTTTTACAGAAGAATGTAAAACATTTATTAGGAATTTGTACTGATTAAAGGCTATGGACAACGGGAAGAGTTCCCAGGCAAAGGATGGTAAACGTTTCGATTCCGCTAGCTTTTGACGAACCGCAAGCATGGTAGTGGTAGACCGAGTACTGTGCGTGTAACGAATAGTGTGATCGGCTTAAAGATTGTGTGCTGGCGAAAGATGGACATATTGAACACCGAATGCGATGCTAGTTGTAATAACAGTATCGACTTTGACTGTTTAAATGTTCGTTAAATTTCATTTTGTATAAAAATTTCGCCGATTAGTTACTTTAGCTATAGTTTTCTGACATTAATTTTACAAAGTAGTGTAGCGACGCGTTAAAGATGAGGTAACATATTCACTGATCTCTTTATTGCAAATTTCCTGTGGAATGTAACAGTAAAGGAATTTTGACAATCGATCAGTATTTAATGAAGTTATGACAAAACCTCTGTGGTGTACTTTTTGGACTCACGGTGTATATTGGTTGTGTGTAGCGACGGCATATTATTGCAGGTTATGTCGCGTAGGTTCACTCACAACTTTTCTTTCACGACTGAAGTAATGTTAAACACTTTGTCAGAATTTGAAAACTAACTATTATTTTCCTTGCAGTGCTCTTAGTCGCGTCGACAGGCACATGAACCGATACTTCACCAATCTCTATACGACGTCCATTGGCAGTTCGAATATCGTCGGCATGTTTGATGATTGTTGGACGCAGCATCAGCAACTGATGTAGAAGCGGGATGGCGCATCCAACAGTACAACTGTCCGTCAACAGTTTCTATGCGATTCTGCGACCACGGACGACAAAGAAACGATGCACCCTGCATTCCAGTGGTTTCAATCGCCAATGCCGAGTTTGGATTCGCGGTCTGATGATAGCTACGTAGCGAATGGTGTGTATACATCTCAGACAAAGGCAGCTGTAAACGGCTGGTGTTCAGAGTTCTATGACGATGGTGAGGCCACACTTGGTCTACGGCAGTGGGTGGTTGCTGAGATGGCGGTGGTGCTCGGAACCGCCGTGCACGCCTCAGCAGGCTTCCGTCGACGAACATATCGTGGCACGAAGGATGAAGGGTCCAGTAGCCGCTCTTGCCGTCCGTCCTGCTCGACTTCTTGTCAACGCCTGTCGACCGCTCCACTCTGACGAAGCAGTCGTTCAACGACAGGTTGTGACGGACGGAGTTCTGCCAGCGGCGAGCGTCGCAGCCACCCTGCCCGGCGCGGTCGGCGTCGAGGCGGAAGTACGGGAACCTCTCGGAGATGAAGCGATAGATTTCAGCGAGTGTCATGCGACCATCCGGTGTGCTTGCGATCGCCATGGCGATTAACGCGACGTACGAGTATGGAGGCCTTGTCATCGTCGTCGTCGTCGGAAAGTGCTGCCGCGTTGCTGTTGGATCGACCACATTGCCTGACAACGTGACAGCCGTCGTCGCTAATTTGACGTCTACGCCAGCGTGTGATCGATGAAATGATGCGGCGACAGCGGGGCGACCACCAGCTGATGACGTGATTGAATCTACGCTCACAGAATCGAAAGCATACCTGGATGCACCACTCTGACAGTGCTGTTCATAGCAGCCGCACCGACTGATTACAGCTAAACCTTCTGTTGTCATTCTGTCAATTTCTGTGGAATATTTGACGTTCCGTTTCGATCAAGGTGTATCGAGTTCTTTCATTCTAGTAGCTAAACAAGTGTCATGCAGCATGCAAATAACTCACAAGTTTCAGTCTTCTGTCGTGAACCAGCCGTCTATACAACTGAGTGGACGACGGTGGACAGTGCACACTGGTGTTGAATGGAAAGCTATTAAGCGGACAATTTTTCTTTTTTCCGCTCCAATTAACGCGGCAAAATCTAATCCAGGTAAACATGCAGGTACGATGACCGTTTAACAACAGCGAAGTATCGCCGTATAGAGCGCCAGAGGCGCGCACGGGGGCTGGACAAGTTGAATGAAGACATCAGCGGCACTGACCGTCCAAGCAGGATCAAGTCAAGCGACTGGTCATCGAGTCAAGCGAGCAGTAATTGGCCGTTACGTCAACTCTGATCATCGTGGCAGTGACGCTGACTCGATCCAACGCACCTGTGTCTAATCACCGCCGTCGACCTCGACCAGTTGCTTGCTCGACGACGGCTCGAGACAACAATCTCCGGCAGGCTTGGTGCCTGGCGACGTAAATCCGCCGAGATTATTGGACACTGCGGCCAGTAATTGCAAGTAATTGACGCTACCGTCGACAGACCACACAAAAGCCACGCATACGCTGTACATTTGATTCGGTCACTGCACGTTCCAACATTTCATGTCGATAGGACGCATCGTTGTTCTTGCACTTCCGAACTAACAGTCTAATTTGGATTTGTGTTTCTTCTTTTTGTTTTTGTTTTGTAGGCTTATGTATTGTAAGTTGTAATATTTTGATTCATAATCATTTGCTGTGGTTTGCTGCCTTTGTGGCGAATAAAGATATATATAATGGGCAGTCAGTTCGTTGAGCCGTTGGGCTCCTCTGGCAGCCTTCCGTCATTGTTGCTACTTGTTTAATATATCTGCAGTGTATGTTTATTTTTGACGGAGAATAAATTGATGATGATGATGTGTCGTCATTATTCACTGCACGGTATCCAGAATGGCGGAAAAATTTTATGTTTACCATTTTGAAACAATTTTACACGAGTATATGACTGGGACTCGACGGACAGAATTGTGATAATTCATTGCACGGTGAAAACAATCTACTGATACCTACCTTCATTCTGTTATATAAAAGTACGGTTAGATATCATCTGAATTATTGCTGTTCGGTACGGAACCCATACAGAAAAGGTGATATAGAAGCTCTGGAAAAGGTTCAAAAAAGAGCAACAAAAATGTTGCCTGCACTGAAGCACCTCTCTAGGAACGTTTGCAGGAATGTAATTATCCATACCGGTACTGCATTACAGACTCATTACGGACGGGTGTATGGACATTTCCCCCTGGACACTTCCCCCGGGCTGTCCCCCGCCGGACAATTCGCCCTACGGACGTTTCACCGCCCTTTTCTGCCGGCCTAGGACATCCCCCTTGCGCGTAGTCTGTCGACGTGTTTGGCACGCTACGTCTTCGGAACCTTAGGAAATGAGGCCAAATTTAGTATATAGTATTAGTCCGTTGTCGCTTTTCCACTGACCCCGAAAATACATGACCTTGTATGACCTTGAACGGCCATTTTACGTGAATTTCTGTTTTTTTGCGCAGGTACGCCTAGAATTTTTGCGTGGATTTGGAAATGGGCTTTAACGCGGAGCGGCAAAACTGCCCTTTCCGCTCCAATGCTCTGGCGGTAGGCCGTTCCTCGTCCCCATGGCCGCATGGCCGCTCATCAGCTCATGCCAGCCTGAGCCAGCTACAGATTGTCATTAGTCACAGCCAAGGCTATGGTCAGAACAGTGCGTTTATACCACTTGTTGTCCTGCAGCGTATTCCAGCAGAAGGAGAAGAATTCTTGGCTAGCCTACAACTACCATAAATCGCTAGCGGACTGCGGACCAGACCAGTACAACACTTACGAAACTTTTGCGGTCCACTAGTTTCATCTCCCAAAGTCACGTGACGTTACAGACCGGAAAATCGAGGGCGTGTGTTTTGTTTACGTAAGTTAGAAACTATTTTGAGAGTTGTACTTTGTATACAATAAATTTAGCATTAAATGTGTGAGTAATATTTCTTTCATTGCTTTAGTCATTGCGTTTTTATGCGAAGTCCCATTTCCCAGCAGCCAGTTAACTGTACGTACGCAAGATATTTGGCATTATAATGTTACGCGACAAATGCGCGACAAATATTTAGCGGTGTTGAACAAAGGTTAACAGTAACAGTACTAGGTGCAGCTCTGATCTAACGTTAACGAGGCTTAATTATTAGGCTAGGTTAACAGAAAACAGTTTCTTTGTGGTTATACTACTTTTTGTTTGTTACGTTACAAATCTAGTTACCATTTAGTTCTAACATTCAGTTTTAGGCCAAAGGGAAGGGTGAAAATACTTTGCGGAATACAGAATGCGGAATTCGACCACGTATACTTTGCGGAATTACAGGTGCGGAATGTTCGGTTATCTGTTGGGGGTGTGACGAAACACCGCACCGGCTCCGCACCGGACCCCGAAATGGGTATATTTTGAGTACTGAAACACGACTGTTTTCGTCGCACTTTTAGTCAGTGTGCCATCGGTCGTTCAGCTGAATAAGCTGAATCGACCGATGGCACACTGACAGTCAACAGTGCTCCGAGCCACGGCCGCAAACCGCACCAGCGAAAGCGACCGGCGGCCGACATGACTACCACAACTTCGAAGCGCCGTTGCTGACTATGCTGCTAGTGCTTGCGTCACAGGCGTTAACCAAGGCGTTAACTGACTGAACACGTCGATTCGATCCTTTCTTTGTACCAGATAGACCTATATTTGGGGCCGGTGCGGTATTTCGTGACACCGATCTGTTGGCAGTAGGAACTGTTGTAAATGTAGCCACGCGCTTATTCAGTAAGTAGCAAACTACAACTATAGTTATACTGCAAACTATACTGAATTCAGCAAGTTTTTTCCGCATGTGATATTCCGCAAATTATACGTGGTCGAAATTCTGCATTCCACGTTCCGCATTCTGCATAATATACTTACCCCAAAGGGAATATTAATATTAATAATCAAAATGCTGTTGCCAGAACTGTCACTCGTTCCCCTTTATCAGTCTCTGCATCTTGCCAACTTTCAGAAAATAAAATTCGGGATGAGATGCCGAGATCGAGACGCCGTAGATGTCGACGGGGTGAGTAATGGGGAGGGGGCATCGCCCTCCCCAGCCGCTATAGGAGGTCTGGGGAACATCGTGACTAGGTCCTCCAGCAGCTTTGGGGCAGAGTCCTGGCTGCAAAACGAATTTGGGGCATATTAAGCATCGCAGAATGCCTGTGGTTAAAGGAAGATAGGTATTTTGTCAGACATTTATGACGGTTTACACTAGCGCACGGACCATTTATTTATTACTGGACATCAGCTGGCTAAAACTGCCCCTGTTCATTATTCAATGAACTAAAAGGCAAAGATCAAAGGCGAAAAACTGGAAATAAGGATCATTGTTCGCATTACTTTTTTGCTCAGTGAAAATTCGGGACATTAGCCTGTCCCAACCGGAGCCGTTCGGGATACGGGACACAACATCCGAAAAATTCGGGACGTTTGGCAGCCCTATCTAACCTGCATTGGCTCCCAGTTTGCAAACGAATAGACTTCAAAATCGCTACTCTTACCTACAACAACCAGCATATCTTTACAATCTCATATCATATAGCACCAGCCACGTGTCCTCCCTCCTCTGTTCCTCTAGTCAACTTCTTCTTGAAGTTCCTAGAACTAAAACCAAGTTTGGTCGTCGAACTTTCTCTTCTGCTTTGCCCCAAATATGGAACGATATACCCCTTCCGATCAGATACGCACCATCATTGTATCGGCCTAACTGATACATTGCAACCGCCTTGTTGGCCATTATAGCGGTTTTTCTCGAATAACTCCGTCAATTCTTAATCGATTTACACCAAACTTACAGGCATAGTAGTGTGCCATAAAACATGTCTCCGTGCATTT
>Ga0209679_1001491_pt1 | contig 10137 bp, 9 predicted proteins | sample WorMetHEROISLAND_4_FD_187408 | JGI IMG/M metagenome (GOLD analysis project Ga0209679, IMG submission 187408) | Marine gutless worms symbiont microbial communities from Max Planck institute for Marine Microbiology, Germany - Olavius sp. 2 HERON... ...
TCTTATAAGATGTGATAATAACTTACGATTATCGTAAGTTATTATCACATCGTAAGATAATCTTAAGATTTTTTTGTAATTAGCCCCCAGGAGTTTCATTAAAACAATAAAATACACAAGTTGTAAGGCACCAAGAAAATCGCTGATGCAGCAGCGACTGACACAGAGATGCTCTGCTGCTGCTGCTACTACTACTACTCACAGCTGGATAGTTGAAAGCTTGGCTAAACAAATGACTCTTGAGACGACGTTTAAAGACACCATTATGACAGTAAATTACTCCACAGTTTTAAAGCAGCGGCCCGGATTGACACTGGAGAGTGCAGTTGGCAGGTCATTATCATAAGACGGTTGCAAAGTTCTGGCTGGTACATAATGGCCACTTAAGAGGCGAAGATACTTGGGTCAAAAATACTGCTTTATGCTACAAATGAGAGTTAAAATCTTATCAAACTATGCGGCGAGAAACAACTGCAAATATACATAAAACCGTCTGGTAAAATCGCTACAATCTTCGGCTTACGTTTAATCAAAAATTATTTTCATGTCAACATCTAGCCGTGTCCCCAGTCATCCCCGCAGCACAATTTTCAACGGGCTCAAAGTCCTTCCTGCTACCAAACCAGCAGTGTCAAAGCATTGATGGTGTACACAACTGAGTGGCAGAACGTTTTTATATCAAACACAACAGTTCCACAACATCCACGACTAAAATTCTACGACCAACCATCGACAATTAGACGTTTTACCTTGTCATGCAGCTGCTCATGCAGCAGTGAAATTTTCTTCTTTCCAGTCTCTACCTTCATCTTTTCCATTTCCAGCTGGTTCTCTATCAGTACCTGCGAATTACGACACAATGGTGCAAAGGATATTAGAAATGTGCTCCGATACAACAACACTTCAATGAGTTGCGACTAAATGAAGGAGTCCATTTCCTCGTCAACGTGCAGCCAGTGCTCTGGGGCATCTCTCCCAGTGGGTCTAGGCAGAAGAGACCGGCAGTCGAATGGGTTAAGTTAGAGTACTCCTGGCTATTTATAATGAGTCGATTCAGTGGCATAGCAAGGTTGTGCGGGCCCTGGTTCAACAGTAAGTTAGGGGTCCTCAGTTGTGAGGCTCGAAGGGCCAAAAGCTCAAAGCCCAAATGGCTGAGAGTGGGGGTGGTATTTTGGGAAGGGCCAGCAAGCTCCCTCCCCACCAGCTCCCTAGGGGGTCTGACGGAACGCTGTAAGCTCCCCCAGTGGGGTCTGGGCGAACTTGGCGAAGCTCTAGCCGCCAAGAGTTTTGATGCTTGTGTTTTCAGATGACCTCTCCTGCTATGGAAAATCGTGTGTGCACTGTGCAAGTGTATCATTTCACTCATTTTTGTCAACCAATTATAGCTCAGGGCCCTCAGAAGCTCGGGGTCCCAGTTCACCGAACCGCCTGAACTCCCGGTTTCTACGCCACTGAGTCGATTACAGCTTCGTTTCTGTTAACAGTATTGGTAATTACAAAGTTATCACACAGCGATCAGTATAAAAATTGAATGAAATGTCGCCATTTCTGCAACACTATGATCAACTGACGCCACTGACATCATGCACAACATGCAACAAAACCGCCATAACCATGCCTCAGAATATAAAAAGCATCAAAAGTTACTTCATGAGTTTCAATTTCACATATAGCCGAAAATCCACCGAAAATAAGTCAGCCACAAATCCGCCACAAAAATATTCGGCCGGTCGAATATCCGCCGAAAAATTCCATTCGTAAAAAATTTGGCTGGGGGTCTAGTAGCTGCACATTATTTTTTCAATGTTGCTTACCAAAAATTACAATAATACGTTTGAATATGTTTAAGTTATTGTACAGAACACTGTCAACCCAGATACAGTGAAAACGGCATTTTCGATGACGTCACAATTACGTCAGCACTAAGTAGTGACATGCTAATATATGGGGAAAGTTTTCTAATATTTTAGTAAAGTGGAGTCTGAGGATGATTTGACCTTTAGATTTGTTGAAGTTACACATACAATATTGTAGACTCTTTTTTTCCGGACACGGTGTAGATATATAAAAAATTTACAGAAAGCACTTTCTGAAGTTATCGCAACAAATTTGTGTTTAGTTTTTCTTGCGTTCAGTCGACTAGCTCACGCAGACCATAAAGCATGTTGAAAGCATACTTCAACAAGTGTTTTTCTTTACTTATTACATGTAAATTACAGTACACAAGACCGGACTCTAAATTATTGTTTTTAACCTATTTTACTTTATCCACATTTTCAATGTATTTTAATGCATTTTATACCTTTTCCTTCTTCAGTTCACTCAGCTCCAGGTCCAACTTCTGTCTGGCAGCGTCGTGTTGTGCGGTCTCACTGGTTCACACACACAGCACAATGCAAACATACAACTGCGGACCATCAGTGTTGCTGCAATCAATGTGGAAAACTAGGGGTGACAGATCACGTCAAGGCTGTGTAAACAGAGGACTGAAACACACATCGTTTTAACAGCTATTTTCTAGGTGAGCTTGGGTAAGCCGGTTGCCCCCTCAGTTGTGTTGACAGGCAGGTGGGGTTGCCATAATGTACTACAGCCTGTACCCCACCCACTAATATCACATACCATGGCTAAGGGGTTTTGGTGCAAAGTTTTTACAGGCCCGATGCCCTTCCTGTTGCCCAACCGACAGTGTCAAAGCATTGAAGGATGCAAACAGAGTAACTGAAAAAAACTCTTTAAACTGAGTCATATCTTTAAACTTGAGTCAGAACTACAGTGTATAAAATCCAGTGATGGTGAATCTCATGGTTGTGACCAGTTCCGGCTTACTTACGCAACATGTTTTACAAGTCGGATGCCCTTTCTGACACGCACCTGACAGTGTCAAAATTGATAGAGCAAAACCAAGACAACTAAGCCTAACAGCGCTAAAACACTGTTCAGTGGCATAATGTGATATGATGTAACTTCAAATGTACAACGCTCTCAGTTCAACAAGGACCGAAAGTCATTTTGCACTAGTCAGCACTGCTGCGAACACGTTATTTTGGGGGAAGGGGCAGTCGTATGGGGTCGGCAATGGTACCATTGGATAGGGCGTTGCTGAATTACTATATTCTGTCTACAGTAACCATTCCGCTATCTGTAACAGTTTGCATGCAATGTACAATGCAAATTTTGACTGGGGATTCCAACACCCAAATCTTCCCTTCTCATTGGGGTACCGGGACCCCTATCAAAAACAATATTAGTTGGGACCACAGAAAATGGCACCTCATTCCATCCAACAGCTTTAGCAGGGTGCATGAGTAACAATGGACATTCAGATGGACACACAGATGGACCGATCATGCTACGGTAACTTAATAACTTATAGGTAGCCAACATTAAACCAAACAGAAGGTCAATGATTAGAAGATCTACTGATGAAAACCAACATGCACAAAGAACTGAAAACGTCTCTGGATTTGGAGAAGTCTGCAGATACGAGCAGCCTATAGTGGATAAGGTTTATCACGATGTACGGCTGTGAGACCGATCTTGGTCATAACACACAAACTGCAGGTGTTAAGAGGGTAAAACTTGCAGTAGACAGGTTGAAAAGCATACCGTTAAGAACAGCTGAGTCACTAACCAATATGCTCATACACTCATACATCGTATGCGACGAACAAAGTGAGCAGCATAAGTCATGAAAAAATATTAAAAGTAATCCGTAAATGTTATCTGTTTACATTCAGCATATAACACAAAACTAGCCATCAAAATAACGCAATTAAATGCCATAAAAATGACAATAACTCACTTTGTCTTTGCTTCTTCCAAAAGTTCACATTTTGTCCGTTCGACCTCCAAATCCGCCAGCAGCCTTGACCGTTCCTGACGCAGAGAAGAGATCTGGGACTCGAGACTTGACAGCCGGGCTGTCACCTCCATTAACTTCTCACTTGCAAATCGTTCTTTCTCTGTTGCGCTTGCCAGCTGCGTCTGTGCCTCGGCTAACAACAGAAATTAACCCATTAGTGGCCGTCAATGCTCTGACACTGTTAGTTGGGTGACACGAAGGGCTTTCGGTCTACAAAAAGTATTGCCGGCTCACCATGACAGCACGGTGGCAACATGCTGTCTCCAAGTCAGGAACATTGTTATTGTCACAGGAGGGAAGCTCACTTGAAGTCGGAGGGCAGGGCAGCCCATGCAACCATCACAGTGTTCCTGACCTATCTTGGCAGACGCCGTCCCCAGTCAGGAACACTCTCATCCTTCAGTGCTTTGACGCTGTTGGTTGGGTGACAGGAAGGAATATGACCTGCAAAAGTTCTGCCACGACAGTTCCCAAGTGTTTTGTTTCGGGCAGGAGTAACACAACCCTAAGTGATTCTGGAGAAATGGGCCAAATGAACAAAAACAAAGTGCGAGTAAGCACACAACTGACTGCAACAAAGGATCAAGGTTACTGGATGTCAAAAATTTCAAGAAATTGCCACATATCTAGCATACAATGTTTACTTATGTGTGGCAGCGCCAGCAGCACAGGTGCTGGTCGTAAACTAGGCCTAAGCCATTGTTAGGCCTAACTTACTGTCAGCACCTCACATGCTCGGCAACTGGTTGGACAGCCACACATCATGTCAGCACTTGGCGCCAACGTATCTCGTTCAAAATACCACAAAACTGAACAAAGAATATCATAACAAAACATGCAAAAAATGTGAGAGTATAGTTTCTAATTACAACGACGTGTGCGAGTGAACAATATATGCTTACAAAGACGATCTGTCAAATTCTTCTCCACGCGTTCATAACTTGACGCCTGTGCAGCAAACGTTGACTGGAGATTTTCAATCTGACGGAGAAGTGGCCGAGTAACTACAATAAAAAGGCACAATGACCTTGCATGAACAACTACAACAAACAACGAATTTGAAGGAGTAACTACAACATGTGGTACAACAACACACTGACCTTGGACAGCAACTAAAACAAACACGATGACACAATGAACTTTGCTGCATAACCCAGAATTCCTACCCGAACAAAGAAATACCAATCATTTATGTCTTTTGCAATAGCCCACTATCAATAGTTCGCCTTTACTGTAGGCCCAGTATCACCATCTAGTTGGACACCTTAATATCCGTTTGTCTATTAACTGTTTCTCAGTTTGTGCTAATATTATGTACTCACCTTGTTTCTTTTCCGTATGTATGTTCTATTTAGCTATCTGGCTACAATTTCAATAAATGCACTTACGTACTTACTTACTTACAACTACAACAAACGACAGCGATTTTAGACAAATAACTACAACACATAACGTAACGACACAATGACCTTGGACGACTAATACAACATACAACACAAATAGCAAAGACGGGCTACAGTAACATAAAATAATTAGAGCAGTCGAGCGATTAATTTTTTAATTGCATTAATCGCACGATTAATTATTTTAATTGCACGTTAACACGTTAAATAATGCGTCAATTCGACAGGTATAGTTCATGTTGTAGGCTGCCGTCAGCGAACGACTGCAAGTCTCGCTGTTCACGACTCATCTACAAGATGCGACCACTGTCGAACTTGCCATCAAACAATGATGCACAACTGACAAATTAACCAACATTTGTTGTTCATAATTAATTCAATATTATTCGATCGTCAAACAACCGCAGTTCAATTGCATATTGGAACTCCATAGAATTTACGTATGTGCCATAATTTTTTTAATCGCGACTAATTCTTTAACGCGTTAATTCAACAGCTCTAAAACTAATGACAACTGACTGATTAATATGTGTTGTACCAAACACCACACCGCATAGCTGTAAACGAAGACACAATCTGCACCATTAGTTAACAGTAAGTAAGAAGAAACCGTCGCATTGCACAATTCTGAATTGACATGAAAATGAACTCACCATTAGAAACACTCTGTGTTAACTCCTGATTTCTCTCCTCCGCCTCCTGTAACCTCTGCAACCGACATGAATATGCACAACCGACGTGATTATGCACATGCCGTTATCATCATCATCAACATCATCATCTTTTGCTCCCGGCTGTGTTCAGCCGACCATGAGGACATGATCATACCAGGATAGTGTTATTTTCTGTCCACACAGACGGAGAATAAGGTAGAAATTATGCTATTTTCCGTCCCTAACCCTAACTGACCCACGGACAGAAATAGCCTACGGTGCAACTAATTACATGTTTACTTATGGGTGGCAGCGCCGGCAGCACAGGTGCTGACCGCAAACTAGGCCTAAGCCGTTGTTAGGCCTAATTTACTGTCAGCGACTGACATGTTCAGTAACTGGTCGGACAGCCACGTCATGTCAGCATTTGGCGCCAACGTATCTCGTTCAAAATATCACAAAACTGAACAAAGAATATCATAACAAAACACGCAAAAAATCTTAGAGTAAAAACGTAAAAAACGCTACAAAACAGCTGCAAGTCAGAGCCATACAACAAATCGTGAATGGTGATATTATCTTTACAACTAAGGTCCGTCCTGAATTACGATCATACCATGCACTTGGACTGCGTGTTATGGACGGCACAGTTACCATGTACAGGGTGCATACAGAACACTGACAGCGGTTTTCTATGACTTTCCAGGACCATTTATGTCCATTTTCCATGTCTTTCCAGGACTGTTTAATCGAGTGGATATCGAACAAGTCAGATTTTCATACACATGCACTGAATCAATTACTTTGTGTATGTAAGGCTAACATGTGACAACTGATAATACATGGGTCAGAAATGCGGCAACCATTTGGTTTAGTTTCCATGAATTTTAAATTCCATGACTTTCCAGGCCTGGAAAAATATTTAATTTTAAATTCCACGATTTTGTTCAAGATCTGTACACACCCTGCATGTATCAGTACCACTGATCTGGAACAGCCTCTATCTTACCTCAAGGACATTACCTCAAACTGTTCAACAGTTCAAGTCGGGCCTCAAGACTTGGCTCTTTGTGCATGCCTACTCATAGTAAGCACCTATGAAAACTTTGTTTAAGCGGCGTCATACTGACTGGCTAGATCTGACTGACTGACTGGCTTAACAATCGCCAGCTGAAAGCACCACAAAGGAGACAAACTCCGATGATGAAAGAAACCACAATCACAATCTACACTAGATCTCGTCAAACTAACACAGCAGCAGCTCAGTGTAGTAATCACAACCAGTCAGCAAGCACCTGCTGGAGATCGGAAATCTCTTGACGTAAGATGTTCTCACGGCGCACATGTTCCTTCTCCATACGTGACAGACTCAGCTGCAGATCTTCAATCTGTCATTAACAATAACAAAGCCACACACAACATCAACCTTCTGCAACTTGTACAGCCTGTACACCTGCAAATCGGTGGCCTGGAATGGCCTTATGTTTTTACCTTTATCACAAGCTATGCTTTTCTGAGCCACACCTCAGTGCTTTGACATTGTTGGTTGGCGACCGGAAAGGGCATCCAGTCTGTAAAAGATCTGCCACAACAATTCCCAAAAGTTTACTTTTGAGGACTGGTCTAACGTGGAGTAACACTGGAAAATGGGCTAGTCAGTGTGTCTGTGTGTGCTTTTCTGAGCATTTTTTAAATATTACATCTAAAACTTCTTTGAAAACCCCCAAAGCAAGTACAAAAAAACAAACTTGTGCATTATAAAGCACTTAATTCCTTCAACATTCACCACTGCTACAGCTCCGCAGAACTGGTCAACGGGACTTACTTACTTACAACAAACACGTTCAATTCAACGTTCAACATGAACTGAAAAGTTGTGTCAAATGCACATCATAGCTAGAGAGTACTGGATACAGCGCATTACCTTCGCCATCGAGACTAATGTGTTGTGCAGCCGCAGCTCAGTGGACAGACACACACACAGACGGACACCAAATGTCACAATACCTTCTCCGCTTGCTAAGCGGCGACGAAGGTAGAAAGTATGAAATGCGACAGTGAGAAAAGTACATAATACATATAATTATATAAAATCAAACGGTGAACGGGTGATATAGGACTTCTTATGTAAAACAGGAGAACGTTTAGGAAAAGAAGCCCCCAGTATGCAAATTTGTATAAGACCACAATGGTGGTAATAAGTGATGTAATGAGTGGCCAGGGGAACATGCTACAAAACAGCTGCAAGTCACAGCCTGAGCTGTACAACGAATCATGAACGGTGACATTATCTTTACAACTAAGGTAGCAAAATCGTTCTAAACGTCTGCAGAAAGCATTGCACATGTTGGAAAAAATCTGTGGTGAACTCTGGGTAAACATCATAAGATCTGTTGTAACCAGCGTGAACACTCTACGGCACCGTGAAATTCCCCGACATTTCCCCGACACTCAGCGTCACTCTTAACCACGTTGCAGTTACCCGTGTCATGTATACTAGCAGTGTAATAATGAAATATAACAGTAATAACAGCACAATAACGCAATGCAATGTGCCTAAAAATGCATCATCAAAAATATTATGCTAATACCATGCTATTAAACACTGGTGTTGCCCCAAACATCATGTTAACAATAAACAGTTTTCGCTGACAAGATTTTTCCCAGACAGTTCCCCGACTTTTGGGCAATTGCATGAATTTCCCTGAAAGCTGCCAAATTCCCTGACATTTCAAGGTTTTCCATTAAAGCGGTCAGCCCGTGTAATGCCGACGTGTGAACAGAATCAATTAAGACCTGAGTGAGCTGCAGCATCTTCTCACGCTTTGCCTGCTGTTTGCACTCATCCAGTGCCTCCCTCAGCTGCTCCTTGGCAGCCACTTCCACGTCCAACGCCGCCTTCTGAGCCTCACTAACGTGCGTCACTCGAGCCTTGTGCAGATCCGATATCTCTCTGCATTACATACATACATACGCAATACATAAATTTACAACACAGAGCACAGTCAAGCAGCGCTCGAATCAGAAACATTACAGCTACACAGTAAAGCTAAAGACAGCTCCCCACTTTACACAAGCATTGAGCTGAGAGAAAATTTATCTCCATCTACACGACTGGAAACATTACGACACAGCTACAAGAGTGAAAGCTAAAGACAGCTCCACACTTGATAAAAGTACTGAAGCCAGAGACGTTTCATACCTCTGCACATGACAAAAACATTACAGCTACACAGTGAAAGCTAAAGGTAGCTCCACACTTGATACAAACACTGAGTGAAATATAATCACCTCTCTCTCAACATTACAAGGGATTAGAGCATAGCCACAGAATGAAAGCTAAAGGTGGCTCCACATTCGATACAAGCACTGAGGTGAGAGACAAGAGAGATAATTTGTCCTTGACAGTCATCCAATAGTGACGGACTTCCATACTGTTGCACATCATTCATTCTTAAGCAGAGAATTTTGCTGCCAGAAGGCACAAAAGAATGCTAAAAAATCCCTGACAGACAAAAAAATGGGGAAAAATCTTGCCAGCTATCAAGCTACACAGTTTTATATGGTACTGCCTAAAAACTGGCCCGGCTCAAAAAAAATCATACCAGCAGCGAACACAGTCCAACCTGATCTGCCATGATGATAACAGTGTGTGCCAGGCCTGATATGACTAAACCTGGACAGGGTGAGGGCACAAAATTCAGCTTGTCACTTTTACATGGTACTGCCTAGAATCCAGAACAAACCAAAAAACTGCCAGAGCTCAATAAACCTATAGGCTGCCGCAACTTTCTGCCAGATCTGTATTACCTTCCCAACCACAAAGCACCATCACCCACTACCAAATTATACTGCTTGCTCACAGAGGCACATGAATGAACTGTCTGACAGTGAACAGCTAGGTGTTAAACTTTTTGATCTTGAGTTCAACATCCAGTATGCTACGCAGTTACAGATTCGATTAAACTAACACAAGTAAGTAAGTAAGTAAGTGGGGGATATTATAGTGCACCCAAAAGCTAGCTGAACTAGCTTAATCTGGGCACTTTACCAAGTTGACAACAACAAAGACTACTAAAAACATGCCGATTCATTTACCAAGTAATCAGTCCACGGGAGACGGGGGAACTAGAGAGCTGCATGGGGACAGATATTCATACCCATCCCCGACCGTCCCCGTAACTCTAATCCCCATCCCCACCCCTATCCCCGCAAG
>Ga0209679_1001492_pt1 | contig 10134 bp, 5 predicted proteins | sample WorMetHEROISLAND_4_FD_187408 | JGI IMG/M metagenome (GOLD analysis project Ga0209679, IMG submission 187408) | Marine gutless worms symbiont microbial communities from Max Planck institute for Marine Microbiology, Germany - Olavius sp. 2 HERON... ...
TCCACGCGCAGGTTAGAGTTAACCTCGCGGTTAACTCTAGAGTTATCTCGTAGCGCGTTGCACCACGCCAAAATCCATGAGTTAACCACTTAATTTTCTGTGGAGCAATGCGCGCAAGGTTAACCCGAGAATTGAACTTAACCTTGGTTAGCTAACCACGAGGGTAACCTGCGCGTGGAACAACCGGCCCTAAGTGCACGCAGTTAGAGAAGAACATAGAATTGGCTTAAAAGTAAAATGAAGTAAGCAATTCTTGCTACTCAGTACATAAGGTAAGCCTGCTGATAAACAGAATAAAATAGTTATAAAATAGTTAAATAGTTATAGTTGTCGACTATAGAAATATTAAGAGCTTTCATTAATTAACAAAAAAGTCATGAAATTCTTAAGTCTTTTTTGTCAAGACTTAATTTTTTGTCCTCAAGGTGCCTCGACACCAGGGCCTTGATCTCGAGGAATATACCACTGTATATTTCATCATTCGGCATTCACTTTGCATCTGTGTTTATCTATGTACAACACATTTTGATTTATTGATCGATTATTTTAATTCGCTTTTTGCAATTTTTGTGATAAATTTCATGATTGCTGAAATATTCATATCAACCATGATGTCTGCAGGCCAGACTGGTGGCTGCGGCCACACACAACCTGTGTGATGCTGCCAATGCACTGGTACAAGGCCAAGCTACGGAGGAGAAGCTGATATCCTCTGCTAAGCAGGTAGCCAGCTCAACGGCGCAACTTCTGGTCGCATGCAAAGTCAAGGCAGACCCGAACTCTTCAGCCATGAGACGACTACAGGTCGGTGGCACATTTCTGACTGGAATGTTATTATAATACTGTTATTATTGTAATATTGTCTCTAATTGGTTAGAGTTGGATCGGCTTAGGAAAGTGGTTTTGATAAGCTTGATTTCTTGCAACCAGCTATGGAGCATCATTATTACAGGGTGGCCACAAAACTGGAAAACCTGGAATACTCAGAGATTTCTCTGAACATGGAAAACTCAGGGAATTCTGTGCAATCTCAGGGAAAAATTGTAACAAAGTATTGTTAGTTTGTCATTCAGATATTTGGTCAGACTGCTGTGGTGACCTGTTATATTGCTGGAGTTGATGTGGAATGACCCTTGATGAAGGTCATTATTACATTTACTTTTGTTGCGATCACCTCTGGAAAAGTAAGTTTATGGCTCTGGAAAAGCTTGGAAAACTCAGGTAATTTTTTTCTCCTACTTTGTGGCCACCCTGTTATTAGTATTATTCACCGCCACTTAGCGAGCGGAGAAGGTATTGTGTCGCTCCGCGTTTGTCACGCTGTGTGTGTGTGTCTGCCACATTAGTCTCGGCAGTGAAGGTCGTCACGCTGTGTGTATCCTTTACTGTAGGGGACTCTGTGCCTGCTTTTTGGGTCAAGCTCGCCGCTAATGACCTAAATTGTGTTGATGTGCCATTAAACCCTACTCACTCACTCACTCTTAAGTCTTCGTACATCCCTATCGTGAGCATCCTGACAGGACAGGCCAAAAACTGTCCATATCTCCTCTTTCACAATCCCGCCAGATCTTATTCAGATGTCTCCTAGGTGTATAGTGATCGACCTCAGTCTCCTGGCCTAAACTGGGGAAAACCTGAAAAAGTGCGAAAAACGAAAGTAGTAGTCATTGTGGTGTGTCTACAGGCCGCGGGCAATGCGGTGAAGCGAGCTACGGAGGCGCTCGTCACAGAGGCTCAGAAGGTTCACAGCTGGTCCTCCTCATACACACACGATGAGTCGTCGGTTACCGTGGATGAGAGAATGGTTGGCAGCATGGCTCAGGTAAGACAGGGCCAGCTCACTCGTATATTTTTAGTCGGCGAGTTTCCTTGTGTTCTTTCAAACCATTCGGTGTTTTTATGCTGTTCGTTGGGCGACAGGAATTCATCCAGCTTCAACTGTTCCCAAAAGTGCATTTGAGGACCGGCCTAATATTGAGCAACTCGAGAAAAACTCGGCTGGTTAAGCAATAATCAAAAGTAGTAGTAATAGTAGTAGTAGTAGCGATAGAGGGTCACGACTCATGTTTGTGCCTCCGCCCAACATAATGGTTTTTTTGTCCTGTTTGTCCATGCATACGTGCATCCATGTGTACATTCCGAAACATTGTTAACACGACATCTTGCAGAGTATTTGACACATTTTCACCAAACTTACATCAACGATGCATTATGGGACAGAGATGAACACGTCACAGTTTGAATAAAGTATGCTGGAAACAGCACTTTCGGGGCTTGTTAACACGGTGTCTTGAAAAGTATTAGTCGGATTTTCACCAAACTTACACCAATGATGTATTACAGGATAGAGATGAATGCATTAAATTTGATGATCAAAAGGTCACAGTTCAAGGACTGGGTCGAATAATATATGCTGGAACCATCACTGTACAGGCGGAGGCATACAGTACTGGACGTCTCGTGTTGAGTAAGTAAGTAAGTAAGTAAGTAAGTAAAACGTGAATTTACATAGCGCATATCATTTAAAGAAACCTCTAATGCACACGAGTTAGACTTTCTAGTTTAGTAAGTGCACTGTAGTTAACTGTGTTTGTTTTTTGCTCGTCCAGCTGATCACGGCACAAGAGGACATCCTCATCAAAGAACGAGAGTTGGAGTCGGCACGCAAGAAACTCGAGATAATCCGCACTGCAAAATACAAGAACCGATCGCAGGAGTACGACTCCACCGACAGCGGCACAGACTTCTAACAATTTCTCATCCGTCATTTTAACTTACTCGGTCGGTTACATGCCGCAGTCAGTGGGCACACGAAACCATTTTATCGCAGATTTGCGAGAACTGATTGTTCGAAATTTCTGAGGTTTTTCCGGCCGGTTTCAGGATATGTTTTTCTGTGTGCACAACGGATATACTCGAGCGTTAGCTGTTAGTTACTAATTATGTCGTCATCGGTTAATGTAACCGACTGTGTTTTATGAATATCGTATGCTCGTAGAATGTGTTGTTACGTGTTCTGTTGCAGATAACTTCACGCGCTGTGCGTGCGAAAATTAGCATAACACAATGCATTTATTTGTTTTGTTTTTATCGGCGTTCCGAGTTCGGCTTGCAGCTGACAGTTATCTGCATTGAATATCGCACAGTCAGCCTTTATACGCACGCAGCCAAAAATCAAGTTCGTTTTACTTACCGAGATACTGAGATTATATAAACAAGTGGCCGAGTGGAAGTAACGGAGACTTGCCACTGTTCTTGTCAGACAGTCCATTATGTCGTTTTGACTTTCATGTTTCGTCGTTTGATGCATTTGAAGACTTGTACCGACGCCGGGTGAATTTGCAGAATGCAGTGTCAGTGCTGCCTTGCTGTGTCTCTTGTGTGTTCACTTCCCTTCGATCAGATGCCTTCGATATTTGCATTTCTGTGTAAAGTAGCCGTCCAGCCAGTGGAAACGTAGACGAGTGCATTATGCTGGCTTATCGGTGTTGTGTTGTCGTCGTCAATCTACTAACGTGTAACGTTCGTGCGTTTTGCCTTTCTCTTCGTCTGTTTCTGTCCGAATCTGTACATTAGATGTCCAGTGTGAGAAATTATTTACATACTGACGCCTGTTGCCAGTGTAACGGAGCTGATCCACATATCCAGATACCAATAGCCGGTACCTTCAACAGACTTTGCAGTGATATCCACGTACATGGGACATGCACAGTTGAACCGCTAGTTAAGCATAATGGGACTAATTAGTGACCCATCATGCAACCAGTGCAGTGTGGCGATAGAATGCTTCTCACTTTCTTTGCCGGTGTGATAGATTTGTCACATTACGGACAGCGATATGGGGAAAATCATATTTACACCCGGCAGGTATTGACCATGCAGTGGTCAGGGATCTGGTGAGATTTATAAAAAAACCTCACAGATTCACTCAGAAGTAGTAATAGCACCCAGTTATAACTGGGCAACTTCAGGGGATCGCTGATGGGCCCAATCAGCGGCCTAAGCCTACAGGGCAGTTATACCTGCCCTGCCCCATTTTGGAATTGGAATTAGATATACACGTATTTCAGTTGCATGGCCCATTTTTATGCATAACTTTATACTCTGGAAAACCAGCTTCAGTTGTGGACAGAACCTGGTCGACTCTGCTGTCGTTTTCAGTCATTGCCGACAATGTGCGCTTAACAGATTCATTTACTTACTTACTTACTTACTTAATTAAATGGCAGATAGACTACAGCCAGCCAGCCGCAAGTATACAGGGATACAGTGGCAGGGTTTTATGTCAGTGACTTAAGAACTGCAAGTGTTCATTGCCGCTGTTAATAGAGAGATTGGCCTGGCTAGTAGGAAGAGCCAGTTTGTTGTTTTGCAGAGTCATTGTTTGTACAAGGAACTAGAGTGCACAGGGCTCGAAGTTGTGTATAAATGATGTGCAATAAAATCAATAAAGAGATATTGACCACGCTCTATTGTTACACAGACGGGCCTGGTCAATATCGCATTGATTTTATTACATAGCAGAGATATTACCCTGTGACCTTTCAACTGCGACTACTACTACTGTTACTTTAGTTTTTGTTTAACTGGACTGCTGTACTGGAATTAGTCAACAGGCTGTCATTTCACATCCTGCTTGATGTATAATTAACTAGAAGGCGCTCCTGAGAGTGCATGCATAATGCATATCTCTGCCAAGTGAATTTTTGCAGACGTCCCCTTTTCGAAAAAGTCCGTAACTTTAACCATTTTGGAGCTATTGGCATTATAGAGCCTTTGCAGATAGGCGTGGTTGTCTGATAATGAGTTTATCACAGATAACAACCTGGCCTGTGTGGAGCCTGCATTTATCCGAGATAAACATTATGTATGCAGTGAAAACGCTCTATACGCCCAAAAAATTTTGGGGGTTACGTGACACTGGTCACACCCCTTTCGAAAAATTTTTAAGGGGTCATGTCTGGACTGTCCATGGGAAAATGCGTGTCACATTTGAAGTCCATAGCTTTAACTGTTTTAAACTGGTCTGATTGACCGGCCTGCTGTGCACACACAGACACACATCGAACGAACACATTATCTCTGCCATTCACTTTGTTCACTTGGCGGAGATAGTAATACCTCTTGTATCGTGACTCTTTAGGATGTTGTTGATATTGTGGAATATGCATTGAAACTTTTACGGCTTTTACAGTTGAACCAGTTGCCTTCCCAAGTTTACGATGCAATTACTGTGTCCTGTTTGACGTGCATTCTAGTACCGTTTGAGAATTTTATTTAACGAGTTTTAGTCACCGAGTTATTTGATCATATCCTATTCTTTCTAATATTTAGCGAGCTACCACGACATTTGTTGTGCAGACTGCAGATTTTGATCTGTGCTAGCTTGTTATCAACTGTATTTGAATAACAGATGTAATTGACATATACACCATTTTATGGAGTTATTTATGGAGTTATTACTTTCACTTTGATAATGAGTAATTACTACCACTAATTAATTAATAATCAGTTAGTGTCTGATTTGACTGACTAATTTCTAATCAGTAGCAACTGAATTTTGTCAAGTTAGTAATTATATTAAGAAAGAGTGTCATTGTTATAATATTAATATTACATCAAAATAATATAATCAACATTATATTATCATTACTGTTAATATTACTGTTTTTTATTTATTAGGCCTGGGTGAGAGGCAGCGTAAATGAGTACTCGCAAATGTGTCACTTTAAAGTGCCACATAGCATCTCAGTGCCAGTTAGCAGTGAACTTGTTGAAACTCACATGATTAAAGTTTAAATTTACTTTTTAATTACGAGCTGTCGTTAGTTAACGCGTTATTTCGACAGCTCTGTTTTTAATTAATAATTCTATTTTAAGAAGCAAATTGGTTGAACTGTATTGTAAGCTGCTGGTAGTTTTAGAAACTGTTTATAATGCCTTATAATGCTGCTATTACAAATATCTTAATAATATTATCCTTTTTCTGCTCCGTGTTATTTTCATGGAGTTTTTATGATGTGCCAAACTGACTGATCACGTCTGGCATTTGTGAATAAAGTTAAACTGCAGATAATTGATATGGCAGGAACAGTTATTGATAACTCAAGCTGATCGCAGCATAATTATTGAGCAAAACCACAAGTTGGGACCATGCGTTGGACTTGTAGTTCTGTTACCATAGTTTGCAGTCACCCTTTAGCAAGCTTCTAACCTACTGTGTGCTCAGGCCAATGCAGCATCCCGCCGTGATGGAAAATGGTGAAAGCTGACCTAGTGTGGCTGATTCGGGTGGTGGTATGTCTGCTAGCTGCACCATAAGTCCAGTGGATGGCTACCCTTTGTGCTGTTGTACTATTATCACATGCGCTATAACCTTTAACCTGCAAACTTTCCATGGTCACCACAGGTTTGGCTTTGGCCATTGGAAAACCTTTGTTCTTCGCTGGAGTGGGATACATTACAGGCCTTTCCAGACGTACAGCTGACAGTGTAGTTTAAATTATTAGCTTAACTACAGATTACATTGTACTTACATTACGTAGTCGTGATGTACCTCATTCATGCTTGTTTGTTTTGTTACGTTCAAGTTGTGTTTTATCACTGATACGATTCAGCTCATTATGTCGTGTGTGTGTGTGTCTAATGTCTGCTGCATTTGTTGATAGACGGCGAGTCGATTGTAGCCGCGCTTATTAATTTTAGTTTATTTGTCGGTAAAATGAGTTTCACCAGCTGTAATATGGTGCTGCGAATAAAACTCCTGCAGCTGTGCTTTTCAACGATTTTCGTTGTTCTCTAATAGCGATAGTTATTCTGCAACAGACGACCTGGCTACCACGGGAAATATAAAGTAATGAAATTTATTCCACGGTCGCACTCGTACTGCCTATCTCTGTCGTTGTGTCTGGAGAGGTATAACGGGTCGATAACTCCACGGGTCCATTCAGGCGTGACCAAAACAGCACAGTGTAGGGTACACTACGACCGCCCGCGACCGTGTAATAAGCGTGTTAAACAACTGTCTGGAGTGGGATAAGTTTGCTCTTCATTTAACACTCACTTATCCAATTCCAGACAGTTGTTTAACATACAGTAAACCGTTTTGAGCATTCAGGCTGTGAAAAGTTGTGAAAATTGAAAATTTTACTCAATGTGGTCAGGACATTTTATTTCTGGCGAGTAAATGACTCACTCTCGCAGGCGGACAGTGGTGTGTATATACTGTAGATAATAGTGGACATGTGAAGCTTAAGGCCCACGACACACGCGCCAGAAACCGGCGCCAGGTTTCTGTCGTCGACTTCTGACTCGTCTGACATGCAAAACGGGTAGTCCAGTACCGATTTTGTCTGGTACCAGATTCCGGCGTCGATTACAGCGACACTCTATTCCAAGCCGGTTTCTGGTGCGTGTGTCATGGGCCTAAGTGAAGACAATGGTCTGAAAGTCGGCAGTCATGTTTACTACTTGTACTGCTGCAAAATAATGACCATGAGATCGTGAAACATAGGTCTATTAATAATCGAGACAGGATAAGAAAAAGTCATGAAATTTCTTTCCGACATTTGAGGGGAAACCACGTACAGACGGCAGCGTTTATGATGGATTTGGAACAGACATTTGCTATAAGATGGCACATGCATATAACGTCGTCAGAGAACAAGCTGTAGCCAATAACAGGTAAACTGTCACACCTCTGTAAGTCTGTAGCCAATACACGGGTAAACTATCACATCTTTCACCAGAAAACAAGATATACACCTACCGCATGAAGCTCTTGCACAGTGCACAACAAAAATACACGCGGAACCCTTAAATAGTGCATAAAAAGCGTTGAAAGATTTTAACAAAATGACACTTTCTTGAGCACTAGTAGTATGTCGGATACAGCGTCTGATTTTTGGTGAGATCCAGGACTTCGCGGATGCAGTCATACATGGCCGAGTTCGTTCGCTCGAATCCGAGAACTCCGTACTTTGCAAACCGCTTTTTGTATTCGTCATTGTTTGCAACATCCAGCAGAGCGTCGGCAATTTGTAACTTGGTCGTTGCTGAAACAGAAAAAGCAGGCTTTTCGTCACAGATACACAGATACCGTTTTAGGTAAGCTGGTTGCCCCCTCTGTTGTGTCGACAGGCAGGTGGGGTTGCCATATGTACTACGGCCTGTACCTCACCCACTAATTTCATGGCTATTAAAGGGGCTTTGACAAAAAGTTTTACAGACCAGATGCCCTTCCTGTTCCTGTCACCCAACCAAAACTGTCAAAGCACTGAAGGATGTATAATAAGAGAAAAGATGTTGGACGTTGGTGCCTCGTTGGCGACTTATTCTGGAGTATTGGGAACAGCTTTGGGCATAAGCCACCAGTAACTCGCAGACCGTGTCGGCTGGGTCAGAGCGTCAGAGACCTTCATCTTAACCACTGAGCCATGGCTGGTGCTGGTACAGAAACACTCTCTACATCCACATCCACTTTATCCATAGGCAGCAACATCCACGGTGACCACTTGTCTGGAAATCTGGAAATGTCAGGGAATATGATAGCTGTCAATGAAATTTCTGGGAAATTGACCAAAAGTCTGGGAATTGTCATGGGAAAACTGTTCGTTGTTAACTTCACGTTCGGGGAAACGGAAGTCTTTAGTAACACAGTAGTGACAATAGTTTAGGTGGTGCATTTTTGGACCCGGAAGGTGGGTCCCAAAAAGCCACTTTAGTTGTTGTTGTTCTTGTTGTTGTTATCAGTTCTCTAAGGGAGCAAAAATCCCTAAGGCTTTCTTAATACGCAGCAGAGCGCAACGAAACTTTGCACACACATTCGTGCTGACATTCTCCATAGATCTAAATATCAGATTTTTAAAAATAATTGCCAACACATTTACCGTCTCAGATTTTTCACTTATTTTCTAATTAATGTGTAATTAGCTAGTTAATTAGCATAGACTGCAGGAGTGCACTCAAAGCTGTAACAGTTAGCCAAAGCATGCTGGCTGGTCAGCTCAGCGTGCGTACAATGGCCAGCTGTTACAACTGTTGCACGCACTCTCTTCCGGGTCCATAGTAGACCTGGGAGTAGCCGAATTTTAGTCGACTCGCCGTCGAAAAAATAAATCTCGCTCGCCGCCGGAAAAAAATTCAAGCAAGTCAGAAATTCATTATACAAGTGAAGTGACTCCAGATTTTTCCAAGTCGAATATTTTTCTTGTTGTTAGCATTTTAAGTACGATATAACTAATGTACTTACTGAGAGTCTAAGTCTGAGACAGACTATTAGGGCCTATTGTGCAGTAACACGGTGAGTATTAGCGGTATAGCCAGTGAGTGTTGTATGATAGTTGGTACTTGTCCCATGTTGCAAAGAAATACCTCACTGCCAGCGCGTCGTCAGTGGCTGCAGAGTCGATGTTTTCAATAACAGGACTTACTATGAACAGCCGCCACTCAAGCCTCCAGCCACACAAACTAAACTACATCTGTTTCATTCACGACAATGCTGAATTCATGAAGTCGCTGATTGTTAAGTTTGAGACTTTCGAACAGTCACACCTTACAGTATTTTAGTTGTTAATTGTTTGTTCATTTTTACATGGTGAACTGCAGTTCTGAAAATTGTAAGCATTTTTAAGGGTACGGTAGGTACGGTCCAATTTTGCTATTTTTTTTCTACACTATTCTTTTAGTAATAGTACTTGTTAGGTCTGCTCAGATTGCTCATGTTTATACTTTATGTGCTGAACTAGTCTTCTGTTCTGGTGCTAAGTAGTAATACTCGGCGTCATGATTGCAGTTGCATGTAGGCCTTCTTTTACTGTGCAATAACACAGTCTTACCATTTAGGCCTAAGTCGAAAAGTGAGTCACAAAATTTTGAAGTGAGTTGAAGAAAAAAAATCCAACTAAGTTGGAAAGTGAGTTGAAAAAGTTTTAAGTGAGTTGAATTTCAAAATCTCAAGTCACTCCCAGGTCTAGTCCATAGTACCTTTCATACTTGTGATTTATTGCCTCATTAGCCTATTATACACTGTGTCCCAAAAAACGACACTGATGTTACACACTATAGATTCAACCCACATCAACCGATTTCGGTAATTTTTGGCAGAGATGTTGCTGAGAGAGTATGCTATTGAAT
>Ga0209679_1001493_pt1 | contig 10133 bp, 5 predicted proteins | sample WorMetHEROISLAND_4_FD_187408 | JGI IMG/M metagenome (GOLD analysis project Ga0209679, IMG submission 187408) | Marine gutless worms symbiont microbial communities from Max Planck institute for Marine Microbiology, Germany - Olavius sp. 2 HERON... ...
TTTTCAACAAATGTCGTCATATCTCGAAAACGGTGCATTTTACGCACAAAGTTACTATAGGACGGTAATAGGAAACCATATGCAGGCTATCGAATGGTGTCACTTTCGACGACCTTGAGTGACCTCTGACCCCAGTTTCAAGGTCACGGTACTTTTAAAAGGCGAGTATCTCCAAAGCGACGCATTTTACAGATAGTTACTATATAGGACGTAATAGAACACCATAGACAAGCTATCGATAAGCAACCTAGCTATACAGCTTACAACCCCACTGCTCTTACATAAACCGTGCAAACTTTTCGCAAGCGTCGCGCGGGTTTGTCAGCGACAGCTGGGCTTTCTTGTAAAGGTTACGGACGAAAACCTCCCACCATACTGTACCTATAGGCCCCATGCAAAGTTTCAACTTCAGATCTGTTGTAGCCTTTCCCTGAGATATCGTTTGACGAAAAAACGTTACTAAGTAATCACCCACCCAGTCAGTCACACAATTAGCTCAATATGACATATCAGAGCTTCAGCTGCGCTGATGAGCAAGTGATTAACAAGTCTTACAATATAGACCATCCTGAATGATTTTGAATTAACTAATATATTTCAGTTAAACTTTCAGTTGTTAAATTGTGGTTAAACTAAATTTTTAACTAAAATTTTTTTGAATCGTGACGGTCTAACTGGAAAAATATTAAACTACAAGCAAGGTTGCTTCGTCACTGGGGTCCTCAGCGCAGCTTTGGCCACAGTCAATGGAGAGGGACGAAATTTGCTCCCACAGAATCGAGACCCCTTAACCGACTGTCAAAAAGTTTGACACAGTTGACTACGTCCGCAAGACGACCCCCTTTGCCAAAGTTCGTGCAAATCCGTCCACGTGGGGCTTCTCGGAAAATGGGTGAAATATAACCGAATTGTACTTATACGATTTCCAGATTCATGTATTTCAGCGACCTGACGTTCCAAAAACATTCAAACCATAGGCCTATATATACATCAATTAGCGTTTTAATTCTTCTACTATCACCTATATGTGCAAAATTTTGCGCTTCTCGGCAACAATGACACATTGTCGGGCCGTGTAGCGGACGGAAGCCCGTGGTTACATCTAAAATAAAAATGTTGCAAAATGTTTCATTTTACATGTAACCACGGTTTAACGGGCTAACAACAACAACAGCAGACAGCACAACTTCCAGTAGTCCAGTCCAACAGAAAAACGACACCGGAGTTGGAAATTAGTAAGGAAGTACAGGTGGACACATTGACTGACGTGGGTCACTACTTGGCGAAAAATGATGGAAACACCATACGGGAGATTGATTATTTTGCGTACAGCTGTTGAGTTTATTTGCCCAAACCACGCTTAAACCATTAAATTGTTAGTCTATTGACTATGACGCCTCGCGATCTTAACAGTCTGGAACCGAACGACAGGTCTCAGTTTGAGACACGAACGAAGACGACTACGGCCAACAAAAACGGTTCTGGAGATTGTTGTGATATTTGCCAACCAATCTGTATTAACAAGCAACAACTGAACAGTGTGACTACAGAGAAAGCCCAAATCAGCGAGCAATAAACCAGAAATTAAAACTGAAACAAAGCTTGGTTGCTTCTCAAGAACCAGCGGATAACGTCTTTTCACGGTGAATACATGGCAACAATCTGCAAAGCAGTTCTGAACTGATATATTGCAGTACCGGGATTGATAGCTCAAGTGCAGCATCAAAAACTAACGACACATCAATCTCAGACGGCAATGAAAAATATACCACACACACACACACAAACACAGTATCACTAACTAACGATATTAAACTTGCACAAAAAAAAAACAGAAACCAGACGTGAGCAACACAACATTGAACAGGCATCTTAAAACCACCGAGATGAGCAGTCCACACGGCTGCCGGGCAAGACGCTGAACTGACAATAAGATATTAACCTTCCTGTTGTGCTTGGGGCAAAAAACCAAACTTGGTCTTTTGCATCATTAAAAAAATTCGGTCCAGAGTTGTGCTAAGTCGTTTTATGACTATCCTCAATATGGAATGGGTACAAAATGCAACAATCAGATCGTTGACCAGTGCATCAGATGTTGTCAGGCATAACGTCGAATACACATTTGTCGTTCATTCAATTAAACATGTGACCCCAAGCACAACAGGTGCGCGAAAAACAAAAACACAATGTGACGGTTAACAGTTAAACACAGGCCTACTTTATGCTACTTATTACAGCAATCAAGATATCCACCAACAGACAATCAATGTGATCTTGAATGTCTCCATTCAAGCCTTTCAAGGTCATTCAAGGACACTGACGTTCAATATGATTTGCACAATGACAACATACACTGCTAGCACTACCTTAATTGCCACTCATTACTTACATATTAGTACAAACATATCCCAGCAACAAAGAGGTTTCCCTATATCAGCAAAGTTTCTTGTAAACAATTATTTAAGAATGCCACCATATATCCCACAGACTGCTAACAACAGAAGTATCAATATAAATGGCAGAACAGAGACAAGACTGAAGAAACTGAATAACAACAGTAAATACTGAAAAATAAAACGGAAGTAACAAAGTGTAGAGTTGCCAATCAGTTAGCTGACACAGGAATTTACACGGTCTGCACTCCATTCTCAGGCAAGATGAGATCAGGTCAGACGGTCATTAAGTTAAAGGACGTTAATTACACGAACTGTAAAACTGAGGTGAGATAAAACACCCGTCACCAAAATTAGCCTCGTGTGGGACTGACGGCCGACTAATTCTGTGAGACAATTATTATTGTGGCGATCCCTACCTACGTACCAAATTTCAAAGGTAACATGTCGATTTTCTTCCAAGTTCAAAGTCACATGACACAAAAACTAGGAAAGACATCAAAAATCCGGCCCGAACAAATTTAGATATGGTCCTCAAGTTAAAGAATCAGCAGTCACTTGCCAGCTCCCATTGAAAATGGCGGAGATATGTTTTGAAAATGGAAGAATTTCTAACTTTCAACGCCATGTGACCTTGACCTTGGATTGAGCCACATGGCATACCGTCATGCATCACTCATCGACCACTCTACGTACCAGGTATCAAATTTCATTGAGATCGGATAAATTTTTTTTTGAAGGTAACATCTCAATTTTCTTCCAAGTTCAAAGTTACGATACAAAAACTAGGACATGTATCAAAAATCCGGCCCAAACAAATTTAGATATTTTCCTCTAGCTCCCATTGAAAATGGCGGAGGAGCTAGATTTTGAAAATGGAAGAATTTCTAACTTTCAACGCCATGTGACCTTGACCTTGGATCGGGCCATATGGCATACCATCATACATCACTCATCGACCTCTACATACACAACAAATTTCATCCGAATCGGAGAAATTTTTTGTGGACGGATGGACGGACGTACAGACGTACGTACGGACGGACGGACACAGAGGCCGGCTTTATTAGGTAAACAGGTCGACTTGGAGTCGACCTAAAAAGTGACGCAAACTGTACAAAGCACAGGACGGCAGATACACAACAGAAATGCTTTATCAGTTAAATGCAGTTAGGCTGAGCTAGTTGGAACACACGCACGCACGCACATACACAACCGTTTTAATGGCCATTTTTCAGGTATAAATGATCATATATCATTGATATAACTCAAGTAGCATTAGAACATCTAGAACTGACAATGGTGAACAACAGATGATGGTGACATTTCCATACGCCGTCTTACTGCTACTACCAATCTATAATCAGGTGTATCAGCCGTCAGCAGACACAACGTTTCTTCACAGACAGTCTACAATGCATTGGCACTTCACCACATGTACAACACTGCAGCAATTATATGTGCTTTCACAGAAGACAACAGACGACTGACTGACTGACTGTCTAACCTAGAACGCAGGCACACGTCGGCAGACAGTAACACAACACACCAGGCACAAGTGCAACGTCATTGGTTTCAAGCAGATACAAATACAAGCACAAAAACACTCGGCACACACAATACACAGTGATAAGGCGAGACACACAACGTAACATGACCACACAGTGTCAAGCTCAACCACCTGACAATGCCCATTCAACTGTCTCAACCGACACAAAAAATCGTCTGCTGTTCCTCAGTGTATGAAAGGATGGCTACAATAGTTTTACACAGCATTGTTCAATATCTTTTGATAATTTTCTGGTCAAACCAGGATGCCAAACTGGACATGCACATTCAAGAACAGAGAGAATTACTATTGTGTAGTAAACACACACAGCGACACAAACTGGAACACCGGATCTAACTAAATAATTAACACAGTACATTTGCTTTGCAACTTTCTAAAGTAATTATGCAACAGGGCAGCTCCATGACAAATCTGAACCAATGAATACACTAAGTAGTTTAAATGTAGTTACTTATTTAAAACAGAAACCAAAGCAAAGCATATCAACATAAACGCTAAATTAAAAAGGCAAGACGTGCAATCTGCTACCGAGTACAAATTAAACGCATTCAACTCATGCAACGCAGTACCATCAGAAACCTATAGTTGACATCAAACTACACTGCATACAGGCGAACTGTCATCCCTGTAATGTATGGAAGTGAATCTTGGACACGCGTTCATGGCAGCCCGAGCTGCAAGAGCCATGAAACTAAAATAGTAAAATACTCATCTGAGCCGAACTGAACTGAACTGACAATAGCTGATTTAAAGTTAGAAGCACGTGAAATGACAACAGACAGGAGCCTGCTACAAGCTGGACAGTGGACACAACACATATCCAACAAGTCAATATTGGAAGAACTGGGTTAGATACGCTGTTTCCAACAAGAGGTACAACGACGGTTCTTTTGCCACACTGCAAGAGCAGATAACCCGTGTACTGCAATACTTCATGGGCGAACAGATGGCACAAGACGCAGAGGAAGACAGAGATAACATTGGATCCACAATGCCAAAGAATGAACTGGATTAAATATTCTGGTATGCCTTCAAACAGCATCAGATGGGCATAAACGGAGGGTTGTTGTTCGTCTTCATCTGCTAACCCCTAGCATTAAAGATGACCACAAGCAAGAAATTTAATGATACATCATAATTATATCCATCCATTCCTGTCATTGGTCAACAACACCAAAAGGACACAAGAAATATGTTGTCCAAAATGTCATTTTTCGTCCGTCCAAAATTACCAATTTCGTCCAAATTTCTAATTTTCGTCCAAATTCAGTCCAGCTATTAAAAGGTATTTAATTTGCAAACGGACAAATATGTACTGATTTCCAAGTCTGTATAAAGAAATGCAGCATTTCTTTATATTATGGTAGACTTGTTTCATTGAAAAGTTAAGAGTGTTTTTAATGTCTGCACTAATTTTGTATTCTGCAACCAGCATTAACTACCGGTATGCCCCAAAATGATTGATGTCACAATGTGGTCCCAGTAGTTCGATGCATTCGCTTGTTTTGTGAAAGAAAAATTAATCCACTCGCATTGCAATAATTCTAGGCATCTTTCAGCCCAACTATAAAAGCATTATGGTAATGCTAATGAATGTGAAAGAAGTGGACAACTTTTTCGACGATCAGTTGGCCACTTTTTGTCCAAATTTCGTCCAAAATTGTGAATTCTGTTTTTCGTCTAAAATGCTAAATTTTGTGATTTCGTTCATTTTCGTCCAAAAAGAATTTCTTGTGTCCCTAACCACCACGATCAAGCCATCACCATCATCATTACCAGCACCAAATACGCTGCAACAAGCTCTCCGCAGCTTTCTGTTTTCCCGTCTGTAAAAACCGTTAATCACCAGCCAAGCGTGCATCGAAACAACTGAACAGCTGAAGAAAGTGACCAACCAACAGAAAGATGGACAGACTGGAAGAAGCGGACGCAGAGCTGAACGGGGCATTAAAATGTATCACAATGTAGAGTTGAAGCTCAATCAATGTCCTAGTGAATCACTACAAATGGTTAACCGACAGCAACACATCAAGTCGCCTATGCCACTTATGACTATCATACACAACACCTAGCGATTAACAATATCGCAGCAGACAAGGCAAAGAACAGCTCAACAAAAACAGGACAAAGTCGGACTTTACTTCATTAAAATACATTGCAATAAACATGCGACAAGTGACAGGATATGTGCTACAGTGTAGAAAGGATAAGGCAAAGTCACAGTTGACGATATGCAGCTTAGATTCAGGCCACGGAAAGGGACCATCGACACAGATAAGGCAGATGAAAGAAAATATTGGCAACAAAACTCTACTATGCTTTTGTAGACCTTGAGAAAGCATTTTATAGAACTACTAGGCAGGTTACTAGATGGGCTCTTCAACACCTGGTTTGACAGCATTTGCTTTGTGCTTCCTAGGTTTTCTTTTGTCCTTATAATTTATGAAATTGTTTTGAACTTCCAGTAAAGATATAATCAACGAATGTTGCTCCTATTTTAATTTTAAACTTCCTAGTGAAATTCTCCCTGCTAGGTTTGACCGTTTTATTTTCAAGTTAAAAGTGTTGCAATGCATTAGGCCAATAGTTAATGTAGTTTGCCGCATTGTCTCGGTTTTGAGCATATTTGCAATGCACTCTTATTGACTGTGTTGTTTAGATTTCAATACTGTTTTTATATTATCATTATCATTATTATTACTACATGATTTTTGCTACCACGAGATGGTGAATAAAGACTACCAATTTAAGTTCGGTGGCAGTTTTTAGCAATGCATTGTGCTTCAACCATTTCTTTGTCACTGCTGTGCTGTTGTTCATTATTCCAAGTACTTCCTGATTCGTTTTTGGTGTTCTGCCCATGATGACTTCACTCTTTCACATTATTCTTCTTATTTCACAATGTTGACTAAGCTTCAATTCTGTATCAATCAACTCCATAACAACACTTCGACTACTGTAGTCTCAAGTCTTGGTGCTTGAATTCACTTCTTCTGTTGAATGCCTCTTTCAATAGCTGCTCTTTTAGCCAAACTAACAAGCAAGGAAATTATATAATATTTTGAACAAGAAATTATTAAACTCCATGTAGGTATGGCGCAATTGGTTCCATGCAGAAGGACAGCCATAAATCATCTTGGCCATTGATAAGGCTGACGCTCTCACTTGGACTTACAATAATAATAATACTAGGTTGATAAACTATACGTGTTAACTCTGATGAAACCATTGCTATGTTCTGACTATGTTCCAAAATCAATGCTCATCTTCTTTCCAGTAGTGCAGACAATTCTAAATCGTGTGCTGGTCATATTTAAGAGGAAACATAAAATTAAAAAATGTAGTACTTTGGTGAAATTTTAAAACAAGGCAGAAACACTGAACAAACACAGAACAAGTGCAAGTTTGATAACATAGTAACACAGTGGTGCACAAATCAAATTGGTTGGCAACCATCTAATTTTATATCTTAAGGCCTTCGAGCCATAACCCTAATCCTCATAACGAAATCTAAATGCCCATCAGACAAATGAAAAATTTATGTAACTTGGGATTCGTTAATTTCATAATGGAGAATGACTGCTAACAACAGATGCTGCCTCCAGACTGTAAGGTACAAAACCTTGCAATCTTGAGCAGCATTGGCAAATCTTTTCTTTCAGACGACATAAAGCTGATAAGGTGGTTCACCTAGAATGCAGTTTTCAAAAAGTTTTGCACAGTAAAACTTCAAGCTGGGTATCAGCATCAGAATTTCTTGGGATATCAATTCTGACTGGTCACCAGTACAACATCATCTGCTTGTCCCTTCCACCTAAATCTTTAAGCAGTTCTAAAAACTTTCAGACTCACACATTTTTTGCAAATTTAGCAAAGTCAAGGACGAGTCAATTCCTCCCTTTCCCATAAATAAATACACATTTTTCAACTGCATCACACTGCCAGCTGTCATGTGTTGTGCACCCCTGAAGTAGCATAATGTGTGCACAAAAACTAAAACAGAAAACACAACAAGACGTGATCATAGCAACAATGACGAAGTATATATATATATATCAGCAATGATGACAATGACAATATAATACAGGCACAAATCATGCAGTAACAATAACAACAACAGCAACAACAACAACAACAACAACAACATACTCAACATCACTAGTAGTCACATATCACATACAAATAACGAGACAAGTCAATCTCATCCCACAACGTCAGCTTTTACCGGCTGTCAGTACAATGCCCCAATCATCAAACATCACAACATTACCTGTCAGCATGATAGAGCCATCGTGATACTGACATAACTAACAAGTGTGTCACGTCCATCAGTCGGGATGCGGAATGTCGTAGTACTCTCGCAGCAGTGGAGGCAGTGAACCTTTGGCAACAGTAAGCTGATAGAGGCAGTCAGTGTGCAGAGCGCTGATTGTGCGCAGGTCTACAAGCTTCATCAGCAACTTGGCAAGAAATCTGCTGCTGTCAACTCGACGTTTCTTTACATACTCCATCAACGTCTCGGTGTAGATATCTTGAATGCGCTCCACAGCATCAGCATCTATTACACCGGGACGACCTAGTAACACCAAATCAGAGACATCAATAACATAACAGATCACTAAGTGAGTGAGTAGGGTTTAATGGCACACCAACACAGTTTAGGTCATTAGCACCAAACTTGACCAAAAAGCAGGCAGAGAGTCCCCTACAGTAAAGGAGAGCTAACACTATATAAATCTTGCCAATGCTATATAAATTTCGTGTAGCCCTACCACCGCGTCGTTGTCGCGCCGACACAATGTTAACGTCGATATCTGGCATTCGTAACGGCGCTCTCTCGAACTGTTCAGGAAGTTGCCCTGCTGTCATCTACGTGCGTATTACAGTAAGTTGTCGGTCGTGCAGAGGTAGCGTGTGTGTTCGTGCTGAGAAACAGACGCAGTTTATGAACACTTCGTATTAACACGCCGACTATATACAGTAATGTACAATATGCAATGACCAGCAGTAAGAGGCACTACCGGACTTGGTGATCTATCGCTCTGAGATCCGGCCAGCCAAAGACCCGGAAGATTTTCGTAAATGCTCCACCTTGGAACTACCTGCCAATCACCCAGTCAACACCGTCCCTTCTGGGCATACCTCTGACGCCGTCGCCGTCGCGCCCAAATTATGCAGGCCTACTGTCAGAATACCATAACAGTCGCCTTTCGATTCAGATCACTAATGGATGCTGACTGGATGGCTAACACTGTGAAAGACAGTTTCAACTTTTGTTATCGTTTCCATTTCCATTAACATTTTACTGTGCAATTTCATTATCAGTTCGTTTAACAGAAACTTCAGACGAAGGATTTTTCAGTTTTAGTCGACTGCCCTTTTTGTTTCCGTTTCACACCATTCTACAAGTGCAGTTTTAGTCAAAAACAAACATCCTAAAAAGACGTAGGTCTAGATGATCAGAATCAATATTGATAACTACTATTACTGCCACTGTCAAACCAATAATATCACAGTTAATTATTTACATTACATCACACAATGATTTCAATCTAAAAGTAACAACATCAGAGCAGTTTCAGTTTCTAACTTGCTACAATCATTCACATACTGCCGCTGTCAGATATTCACTGCCCAGTCAGATATGCCAGTGTAAGTAAGTCTGTTTTGTCATCCTAGAACCTTTCCCCAGTCGTCCCAGTCTGTTTACAACTTCTTACTAATATTAATGAACTTCCTCTGCGCTGAAGCACTCTTATGCCACTGTTTGCTCACATGCATATCATTATCACTACAAACAACACTGCGCCATGGCGCTACAGTGACATCTCATCTCTTAAACACCTCAGCAGCTGACACTGTTGCAGCACTATGACTGACTACTTATAAGCTAATGAAGGCCTCTTGAGTCCAGATTCAACAGTTATCCACCAAGAAACCAAATCTGTATTTTGAGAGTTATGCCCAAAAGCCAACTTCATATGTATTTTCTATCTAACGGTATTTTTGTTTTCTGCTTTCCATTTTTCCATTTATTATCATCTTGTGGCGGGCGTGTTGTTATTTTATTATTTTGTCCGTCGTATTTCCTGATGGAGACTGGTCTTTATTGGTAGCTCCGTCAGATCTCCTTGCGCACTGATGTGGATTGGGCTTTATTGTTGTTCTCG
>Ga0209679_1001494_pt1 | contig 10131 bp, 7 predicted proteins | sample WorMetHEROISLAND_4_FD_187408 | JGI IMG/M metagenome (GOLD analysis project Ga0209679, IMG submission 187408) | Marine gutless worms symbiont microbial communities from Max Planck institute for Marine Microbiology, Germany - Olavius sp. 2 HERON... ...
CCGTCCTTTAGTAACTTTGTGTCTAAAATGCACCGTTTTCGAGATATGACGACATATTTGTCGAAAATCGCCTAAAAAATATGGTCTCGAGAACTTTATCCATGCTGCTAACAATACTTGCAAGGCATGACGTGACGCGCGGTGATATCGCCATGCCATACCGTGCATTGCTTGCGTTTGTTTGTCGTACAGGAAACGTTCGTGACGAAGTCACACCACCTCCGAGACGATGGCCAGTGCGGCGTACGGGCAAGGAAGTAACGCATTACGGCGTCTTGCAAGACTGCAGCTGCTATAGAACGACCCACAGTCGCGCCACACATCCGTCGGCTTATATCAAATGTTGTCTGTGCAATTAAGCCTACGATTAAAAACCCGTGAGCGCGCTGCCAATAACTATACTAACTATTACGCCGTCGCGCAATACATTTCATTATCTGTTAACACCGATACTTACTGTCGTAGCTGGGCGTACTCGAATCATAATCGAGTGATTGCTTATATACAGGCGAATATCATTAACCGTAACAACATCTACAGCACGCTTGAAGCCATCAACAACGAACCGATTCAGTTCCGAATAATGACATAAGAACTGATTGCTGACGCACGGATTTCATGTCAATCAATCTATGAGGAATCGGCATGAACAGAAATACAAGTTTATGAACATCTGTCTGTTGATTAAAAGTTGTATCTTTATCTTAGCTAAGCTAGTCAACTGTGATATAATCAGGGGCGGTTCTACGTTGGGACAGGGGAGTCACGTACCTCCGGGCCCCAGATTCACTTGTTGCCCCTCCATATTCAAAAGCTAGCTGACCGTACTGACGTGATTTCTGAGGTCCCAAAATGCTCCAAAATCCAAACTTTGGAACCGGAACCAGCTCGGGGAGCTTACAGCGCTCCCCCAGACCCCTAGCTGATGGAGAGGGGGCTCGATGCCCCCTCCCAAGAACCCCACACCCCTCTCGGCCCTTCGGGCTTCGTTTCTACGGGTCTCAGGGTCTAACCCATTACAGAGTTGGCAACCGTACTAATATTTCAAATGTAGGCCTATATGAAATTGAAGTTCGCATTTTTTTTCGGTTTCGGAGAACGGAGAAAATGGACTTGGTGATGAAGGGGCTGATGGGGCAATGCCCCCCCCCCTAGAATTTTGGGGCTAGAACCGCAAAGACCCCATGCTTACAACGTCAAGACATGCACTACTATACACACTCGCGTATGATTGCTATTCTTAATTTCTGATCACCCTGTTCATGCTTTTTATTGTCGTTCTGTGTGCAGAGATATAATTTGATGAAACGAAACAAGAGTAACAGTAGTTAACAAACAGTAAACCAACAAGACATGAGACAGTCATATAGCAGAAGATTCAGCTCCATAAAAAACTTGTGAACTTGTCAAACAGTTCAGCATACACTCATAACAACAGTCTGTAATTCAACGAACACAGTGCATTAATTCCAACTACAAATTATTACAGTATTATAAAGCAAATAAGTGTAACAATCCGCACCTGCGAAGGCAGGCTACCGCAAGATCAGATAATGTCATGGAGCAAAAATAAATCCGGCCGTTTTAGCAGTTTATTGTTTCACTAACATCTGACGAAAATTTCAATTGTTTGTTTGTGGTGAAAATGTTCTCGTGCATTCAGAAATTCAAAAGAAATCAAAGCACACACGGATACATCTCCAACAGCACTTTGGAATTCAGAAACTCGCACTAAATAAAAAATGATTTTAAGTGCAGCATTCTCCATGCAAAGGTGTGACTTGTAAGATTGGACCTTTTCTGCAGTACTGAGCAGATATGGCCAGTTGCCCATCTTAAATCTTAATACTACCATATTCACATATACATGGGGCCCGATTTACAAAAAATCTTAAGATTATCTTATGATAAGATTTATCTTAAGACAATCCTAATATAATCTTAAGTCATACTTACGATACGACCTAATTTACAAAAAATCTTACGATTATCTTGAGACAAACTTAATACAGCACTTAAACAAAACAAAACTTAAGAAAAACCTAGGACCACAAAAATGATGTCTTAAGATCTAAACAATAACAAAGGAAATGGCGAAATTTAAAAAATTGTTTGGATCACTTTCGTAAACTGGCTTAAGAAAATCTTAGCAGATCTTAAGTCGATGTGATAAGGTACCAGTAAACTTAAAACACATTTAAGACAATCCTTAGGACATATCTTAAAGATGTTTTGTAAACTGGCTGGCTGGTGTCAAGGTATGGACACATCTTACTTAGGTGTTCATCTGTTGACTTAATTGCTAACCAACGCCTGTTCACACATCAAATAACTCAAAAAATACGGTATAACTTCTAATAGAAGCCAGGTCTCCAATACAAGCCGGGTGTCCACTTGGTACCAACTTGCCGGGGCGGGTATGACGCAGTTAGTGATGATCAGTGTGATCAGTGAAATCAGCGGTTTAGACAGTGCAGAAATAGGCCATGGCATATACTGTTTCGTCAAAGTGAAATGTAAACGTCTTTTGTAGTGCATTTGTAATCATACACACTGCACACAGAAAAAATTTTAATACGACAAGTTGATAATGTTTCAATACAAGCTGGGCCTCTAATACAAGCCGGGAGCTCTAGGTCACCTGTTCTAGTAGAAGCCGGGGGCTTGTGTTAGAAGTTTTGCAGTAACTGAACAGTATGTGAATCGATCTATTATTAGTTACAAGATCTTAACCAACCGAAATATTGTCCGTAATGACAATCATCAGCCACAGCAGCAGCAGCAGCAGCACAATGATATTTGTATCATACACGCCAAACATAAATACATCTCCGGCTGATGCAGAAATTACACTGTATTGCCCAATAAATAAGTAAAATAAATAAACGAACACAAATAAAACGGCAGAAACAGCGATCAGTCATCAACAGCCAGAAGACAAAGCAGATTGCAGCAGTCCTGTGTCTAGCCATTAACTCGCAGTCTGTGCCGGCAGCAAAGGTAGAAGTGAGAACTGAGAAGTGCAATTTGCATAGCACTGAAAGGGTTAACCGACTGACGGAGTGACTGATGTCATCGAGAGAACAAGTCGACGAACATCTTCGGTGAAACCGGCTGTGACGCTGGCTCCATGTTCGACACGGGACATGGATGACCGTGCAGCTGTACAGCAAAAACGGTAACAACGTTAACTAGAGAGCACTGGATACAGCACATTACCTTCACCGCCGAGATTAATGCGGCGTGCAGTCAATAAGCGGCTCGGCGGACACACACACACAGCGTGACGCCCAGCGACACAATACCTTCGCTGTTCGCTCGCTAAGCGGCGGCGAATGTAACAAAAGATATTCACTACAGTCGTATTAATAACTGACGCAAGACTGGTTTTGTATGGGGAGCACTATTGCAGCTTCTTGCTGTTGGAACCAGGCTCAAGTTATGGAGCAAGCAGAGCAGGCACGAGATTCATTGGGGTCCAGGGGCAAAGCCCCCAGTAAGGGGGTCCAGGGGACAAGTCCCCCCCAAAAAAAGTTGCAGCGGAAAACGTTACCTTTACATGTACAGGAAAAGCTAAACGTGACCATCAGTCAGCATCACTCTCTCACAGCTCTATGACTTGCAGGTGTGGTGCTTCTCCATTTCTGATAGGTCCTGAGCCGCGCAGCCGGCAGTGAACTTACGCCCATTATTACAGACGACAGACCAAATCTCTTCCATAATCTGCCATTAGCTTTCGGTCACGGATCTGTGAAGTTCAGAAATACGTGACCGAAATATGCAGAATGAATCTGAAGAAAAGGGCTGCCTACATCAACATAGAGCAAGTGCGACCACATGAGAGCTGGCAGGTAAAATTCAAGAGGTTGGACTCTGTTAGTTAACCCAAACACAGTCACCTGTGTCTGCAAACTCTTTCTAGTTGAATTCGTACGGTAAGGTTTCATAAGTGATGAAAGCGATTTTCTTGAGTCAACGGCGCACGGTTCATTTCAATTTTGTTTTCATAACACTGTAGCACAGTTACATCGTCTCATATTTTAGCACACACACAGGCACACCATTCAACACATCCACTTTTATCTAAACAGCTTCCGCACATCTCATAATTTATATCATATGCTATTATTATTAATTATTTTTTTATCATTATCATTATTATTAAAATCGTACACATTACTGTAGTGGTCTAGTGGTTAGAGTGTCGGACTCGTAACTTTAAGGTCCCGGGTTTGAATCTCACTGCGAGCCATTTGCAAGCAAGTTGCTAACCTGTGGTATGCTCAGATCAACTCAGCCTCCTACCCTTTCCGGGACAGGAAATGAGTAGTAGCTTACGGGCTATGGAGTGAAGGCCTAGTGTAGCTGATTGGAGCGGTGGTATGTCTGCATGCTGCACCGTGGGTCCAATTGTTCACTAGCGCGGGCAATGGATGGCTGCAAAATGTGCTGCCGTATCATTAGCTCATGCCAATCAGCTGCCACTTCCGTGACTGTAAAGTGCTTCTGAGCATGTGTTCACATACAACATATACAAAAAGCAGAATTAAAAACACATAAACCATACAAAAGACTATCACTGCAACTAGATCGAAGTTCTATATATGGTACTCTAATATCACAATAGATGAGATCGGTCCAACCTGCCAGAACAATGCGTTACAATGTCGACACAGGTGCAACATTTCGGCATAGACGTCTCGCAGACCATAGCGTCTACAAAACAACGTCAGACAAGATTGTAACCATTAGCCACGCATACACTGTACAGGTATGTATTGTATACACTGTAGAGGTACATATACACTGTTAGGGGTGTGCGGAATCTGATGAAAATTTCGGATATCGGTTTTCTAAAAACCGAACCGAACCGACCTCAAAACTCAAAAACCGAAAACTTGGTTTCTGCGGTTCGGTTTTCAAAAACCGACTTCCGCGGTTTGGAGATGGTTTTCACGTTGTCTCATTCACAATTCATCTTGCAGCATGACAGGATCAACAGTCAAAGTATTTTTTTTCATGCCGTATCTCTGCACTTCTAGTTCCGAGTCACTTCGGCTGACAATTAGTTGGACCAATTCAGCACGGAAGTAAGTCATTTCTAGCGTCACACACACAAAACAACACACAGTGCAAAAAACCGAACCAAGAACCGAAAATGCAGTTAATTTAGTAAAACCAAAACCGAACCGAAAACCGCAGTTTTTTTTGCAAAACCGAACCAAAAACCAAACCGAAGTCATTTTTTTGCTAACTGCACACCCCTATACACTGTACAGGTACGGCTGTCTGCATCACTCGTTGCTAGGTAACAGTTTATGCATCATCAACAACAATGAAAGCCTTATGTATAGTAACTGGTTCTATCTTCTAGATGCAGAATCAAAAACTCGAAACCCTGAAAGAAACGGAATTTAGAAATATCACTTTAAGGTGCTGGGCCGTTAATGAAAGTTTACAAACTTTTCTGTTGAAAGGATTCATCGACTGCCACATCTGCCTGCTAAATTCTTGAGATGTCACTGTCAGCAGTTGGGGTTGCGGGTTCGAATCCCGACCATGGAGCTGCCAGGTAACTACAGTGGGCAAGTTGTTCATAAACATGTGGCTCTGTTACCAAGCAGTGTAAGTTGGTACCGGTGTAAAAACCGGGAAGGTAACGGCAGATTATGGAACAGATGTGGTCTATCATCAACAGTGCTGGGCATAAGTTCACTGCCGGCTCAAGACCTATCAGAAATGGAGATGAGCACCGCACCTGCAAGTCACAGAGCTGTGAGAGTGATGCTGACTGATGGTCACGTTTACCTTTACCTCTGCAGGTAAAGGTAAACACGTTTACCTTTACCTCTGCAGGTAAAGGTAAACGTGAAGGTAAACGTAAAGGTAAATGTCGGCAGAACTGCAACCTCTGACTTCATAGAGATTGGACATAGAAAACTGGCATATTGCAGTTATGCACAAGTAATGTTTGTTCACGCTTATAAGTCTACTAAGCTTTTTTAGGTGTCGTGACCTTGGCCTTTAACTTATGACCTTGAAATGGCACCGCGAGTTACCAGTGCTATTTGAAATCTATACACTAAATCTGAACTTTGTACAGGGTGGGACAAAATAAAGTAGAACATCTCATTTTCATCACATATATACGCAAAGCTTATGTAACATGTCGACAGTAGTCAAACAGCTAATCAAAAAGATGTTCAACAGCGCCACGCTTCGCTGAAATGAGCTCAAATGCCACGTACAAATAAACAACATTTTCCGTAATGTAACCTTGACTTTTGACCTTTCAACAATGAAGCCATCAATCTATATTTAAGTCTGTGACGGCAACGTAAGTGAATGAATATCCAGGGTGTTTTCCAGGATTTTATAGATGGGGGGTGTCAATCTCAGGGCGGGGGTCAGGCCTGGGTAGGTCTCGAGTATCTGACAGATGGGAGGTTTGAGGGGTTGGTGTACCATTAGGACCATGCCTATGACTCTATATTAGGCAACAACCCCTGTGAGCTATTAGGGGGGTTATCAGCCAGGGAGGGTGTTGTATGAAAGTTGGGGGTATTAACCCCTAGGGGTGTAGAAAACTCCTTGTGTATGTCGGACCTCAGTAGACGCGAGTAGAGCTGTTTCCAGCTGACACTGTCGATGTTCTCAGAGGAACGCAGCACCGAGTTCCACTGACGGCTGGTGAAGTGAAACACGCAAAGTCGCCGCCAGAAATTGTTCTCTTCAGACAGAGCAAACGTGCGAGACCCGGCGAGTCCGGCATTGACGAGGTCTTGATGGTCAGCCAGCTGAACGAAAATGTATCGAAGTACCTCATCCGGCAGATCACACATCATCGTCTTACCATCCTCCTGTCTCTGCAGCGTTCACAGTAAAACAAACAAAACAAAGAAGCTATATGGATGTGAATGTCCGACTGCATTTTAAGCAGTGTATTAAACATTTTAATTACATAAACTAATTTTAACAATAAAATAAACAGTTTTAAGATTCAAACAAAAAAACACGATAGCATACATCAACTAGCAGTTCACAAGGGGATCATGTTCTCGTTGAACTCGTTGACTGCACAAAAAATATCTTAATAGCGCTGCATCATTGCAGAACGTCACAATGGAAGTTAAGTAACATAATAATGGCTCCACAAGCCGACACACACACACATCATTTTAACGGCCGTTTTCCAAGGGGTAAACCAAGGTTAGTCAGTTTTCCCCTTGAATCGCCACTGCTCTTTATCCTGAGCATTCTCACGGAAAAGTCCTAAACTCTTTGTATCTTTCTTGTTGTAACACCACCAATCATCTCCGTCTAGTGCCATCAATCTCCATTGTCATACCCTGCTTGACCCACTCAGCATCATCTTCACTTTTGACGCGTCCAAACCACCTTATGACTGGTGTTAGAAATGAAGGATAAACCTCGGATTAGTTATTCCGAGATCGGATGACATTAAACGGTTTTTCTCAGGTTAAGTTTTGGCATTTTAGCAACACTTTCTATTCTCGGAATAACTATTCTCGGGATAACTCGGCGGTGTTCATACACAAGCGTCTGATTGGTCAACACCGCGTAGGTTGTTTATTATTTGGCATAATTTCCTTGTTTCCAGCGTAAAAGCCGGGAAGGTTATGGAAGAGATGTGGTCTATCGTCCATAATACTGGGCACAAGCTCAATACCGGCTCAAAACCTATCAGAAATGGAGATGAGCACCGCACTCGTAAGTCACAGAGCTGTGAGAGAGATGCTGACTGATGGTCACGTTTACCTTTACCTAACGTGAAGGTAAACGTAAAGGTAAATTCCAGCAGAACTGCAGCCATGACCAGCGAGCTTAGTCACAGATAACAAATTGTTTACAAAACACCAAAATCTCGAAATCGACTTCATCCAAATCTGTTAACGGACTGGCAGGACGCCTTGGTGGGAATAAGTCCACGTAAGACTCAGCTAATTCCCACAAAACGTCGTCATCAAAGTGAGCGGCCATTTTTCTTGTCCGAGTTTATCCTGCCGATAATGCCAGGATAACTTTGGGCGAGTTATTCCGAGGATAACCCGAGATTTTACTGTTGCTAAACGCTGTTGTTTCTTGTTCCAGGAATAACTCGAGATTCTCGGGATAACTCGAGTTTCAAAAACCGGGCACTGGTCTGTCCCTCCTAATCACTGAACTGGCTGCTTCCAATCCCAATAATTCTCTGAGCTCTGTTTTGCTTTTATTTCAAGTCACTGACCGACAACATATGCATATGCATATCTTGCAGACTCTGCTGTTCATCACAGTACATTTCAATGGCAAATGTCCGAGCACTCGATCGTCAATAGACATTAGCGAAAATGACGGTGAGTGATAAGTGAAAACTGAAGATCAAGCGAGCATACCTCGACAATGTGCAGTGAGTCGAGCCGGTTCTGTAGCTTGCTGACACTTGTAGAGTGTGCAGACCACAGCTGCCGACTGCCTACATGCTCATACTGGCCGCGCTCCAACGCACGCTGCATTGAATCAAGCAACTTCTGCACGAGCCGCAGGTTTGACTGCGTCTTGATTGCTATCAGCACACATCATGCACATAAGCTAAAAATGAATGAATACACAGCACACACACACACAGAGTTTTAAAGGCTATTTTCCACGTAAACCAGCACTTGCTACCTTGTCTCTCCTTCTCCGTTATGTCCATTCTCTCGGGATAGGCATCTGGACCAATAAGTTCTCTCTTCTCTTCAGTTCTGGATATCCCTCTACTGTGTCTCCACATCATCCTTTCTGCAGCTGTTTGAGTCATAAAGCATCTGCATTCTCCTTCCACCTCTAGTCCTTTTACCCAACATTCTTCCTTCAAAAATCTCTTGTAGAAATCTGTCACGCCTTAGCACGCTAGAAAATTACAGTGTAAAGTAAAAAAAAGATATTTTACAATGACGCATGTGGTTAATCTATTAAATAGTGAATACTCATATGCTTGAAACCACTCAGACAGTCACACAATCTGAGTGCCAGTGAGTGGCCAATAAAAGCAAGGCCACATAATTTCATAACTTTATAAACTAATGTGGCAGACACACACACACAGCATGACAGCATGACGCCGAGCATCACAATACCTTCTCCACTCGCTAAGCGGCGGCGACCATTTTCAAAATTCTTTCACTAACACTTGCAGCAGTTTGTTTGCAATGAAGCAATCACTAAAGATCTCAACACACCTTAAACACTTTGCTATAGTAAAACTGATACGAAAAATGTGACAAAGTAGTGTAGCAATGCCTTTGAGTTGTGGCACCATCTTTAACGATCACTTTTGTTGCAAACTTACTGCTAAGTACGTCAGTCAAAGAATTTGCAAAATTTGTCAACATTTAATGCAGCTATGCAAACTTAGTGGCCACTTTGTATACTGCTAAAGAAGAGAAATAATCAAATGACTGACTCAAAGTATCACAATCAGAACGCAGCCATAGTTTACAGTCTATTGCACAATGCGTTAGTCGTAATTCTCACTGTTGGCTGCAACGAACCTTGGTTGACAATTTCCTCCAGAATGTTGACAACAATCTTCTGTGGCCGTCCACTCAGCGACGACATCTTGTTCTCGATGAGATACATCACCAGCTGCATGCAGAACACATCAGCCCACAACTTCACCCCAGCAGCAGCAACAGCCAGCAAAACTCATCAACAAACTCCGTGAAATGTGAGTGGGTAAGTGAGTAGAGTTTAACGTCCCTCTCGACACATAATAGATCATTTTGGGGACGAGTCTTTCCAGGCAATCACTTGCACCGGTATTAACAACCAATAAAAACAAAACACACAAAACCAAATACAGTGACACTATCTACTATCTATCTTAACTAAAATACACACAAGAAAACACAAAAACACAACAAAGCCCCTAGTCTCTAAATCTACATAAGGAAACGGAGTGACCCACAAATGGCAGGGTCACCAATTCCTGTCGGCGGTGGGGACGCCGCCACGGTACCCCTGTAGTGAAATTTCGTGTAATGTGAAGTGAAATGTTTATTTAGCTATGGAAATTCCTGATTGTGTTAGTTTCATTTCAGGCTAAAATAGTGACGATAGAGTTCGGTCTTGCGAACCTAACATATT
>Ga0209679_1001495_pt1 | contig 10126 bp, 7 predicted proteins | sample WorMetHEROISLAND_4_FD_187408 | JGI IMG/M metagenome (GOLD analysis project Ga0209679, IMG submission 187408) | Marine gutless worms symbiont microbial communities from Max Planck institute for Marine Microbiology, Germany - Olavius sp. 2 HERON... ...
AGGTGGTTAGAATAGTTGTTGACAGATTAGATATCTGTGGTATAGTATTCTTGGCAGTATGCAAAATGTGTGCATATGTGTCAGCCAGGTCAGTCTTTCTTTTGTTCATCCGAGATTGGTTAGTGAGTTCCAGCAGTGACTGTAAGATAGTGGGTGGCATGGACTGCCCACCCCGAATGGAATCTCGAATCTGGACTGTAAGATAAACATGGGTATTGTTTTTGTTTGCAGATGTCTGATCACTTGACATCAGCTTTGATGTAAAATCAGTAAGATAACATTGTAACACCTGCTTAAACTCTAAACATTGGTGACTGTGGGGATGTGGAAGAGTGCGGAAACCTCCATAATTGCATACGTGTTTGGCAGCTGTTTGATGCTGTTCTGCATTTATCTGTGCTTGTGCTCGCATGCACACACACACTATTGCAATGACTATTTAGCTGGTTGCAGTTGCTTCCGTAACTTTACTTCTTTATTTGTTGTAAACATGTGCCTCCTCTCCAGACAGGACAGAAATTTTCATATTTTCCGTGACACAATCCCACCAAGTCTTATTTACGGTAAGTGTCCCTTCTCTGTGTTTCATTGACCTCCATTGTCATACGTTGCTTGTCAGCATCTTTACATCTGACATGTTAGACAACTTTAATCAACCCTTATTAATCACCAAGCTGACTGTTTCCTTTATAATAATTACCCAGTCTCTACAATTTCTTCCTTCTAGTGTAAATGTACGTATCATTGTCTGATCCTGCTTGATCATACAGATCATTTCAGATCATTTCCTGGGTTTTCAAACTTTAATTTTCCACTTTCGTCAGCTGTAGCTCATTGTCTTCTGACATTACATACTATTACTAATGAACAACACAGTCATAAACATCACACCATAAATATTTTTACTAAAGGTGATAGGATATTTATTTTGTGCAGATCTTGCTGCTGTTCTGATGTGTAATGTTCTGCTGTTTGTTTAGAAACTAAGTGGAGAGTTAGTGACGACACTGTGATGCACCTGGCTACTGCTGACGGTATTTCTACTCTAGCATTATCTGCTAATTATTTAATAGTTGCTTCCAGATTACAGTTTTAAGCCACGTAATTCTAAGTTATGAAACCTGATCACATTCCTAACATAGTTAATTCTTTAGTGCTCTGAAAGTCCGATTGTTACGACAACTAACTTAATAATTGGCCAAAGGCTGACCATGCTTTTAAACTGCCTGCATGTACCCACTTGAGGCAGCCCAAGTTTTGGCCATTTGGATTAAATGGGCCTAAGTAGTTTAACAGCACTAAATAGTTTAACATCACATTAGCACATGAGAGTTCATTTTGTGCCGATATGTATATGTAGTGTGAAATGAATGGTAAATGAGAAGATGAATAAAAGCTGTGTGTGAAATCAACTCTATTTATCTACAGTAAAACATGGATAGTGAACACTTAGGTTTGCTGTAAGAAAAAGTTTAGTCAATAAAAACAATGATGTTGTGATTGGCAACTGGGCCATCAATTTTTTGCTTTGTTGTGTTACTGCATATGTACCAGTTTACAAAGTTTAGTTGCTTGCTGGAAGGTATCATCAGCACAGGAGTATGATAATGATAGTGATAATGAAGATGATAACAATAATGATGGTGGTAGTAATACAGGAGATGACCTATTGACTGTAGCAGTGTTTCATTCTGTTATGCATATGAATAGAAAACAATATAACCCGCAGCAAATTCCATTACTTTTGCTGAAAATACATAATGATTTTTCGTGCAGGCAAGTAATTCATTTATTGCATATGGCTGATAGTGGCTGTTAATTGTGAATAACTAGGAATACTGTAAGAGGTTTATCACACCAATTTTCTACAGGACTTCACTGATGCACATACAGACAGGTTCCTGTATTCTGACACCCCCAACAGTGCTGTTTTTATTGACTTTATGTGTCGCTCTTAAATGCTGCGTTGTGATAATGTTAGTCAGTAATATGTTGCGTGGAGCAGCAGTTGTGCAGTACGAGCGTGAGAAGGCAGATGAGAAGAAAACGGAAGATCGTGAACGTTTATACAAATTGATTGCTACAAAATACAAAGAATGTATGGATGATATGGATGGCAGAGCCCCAGGTGAACAATGCCTTTATGACAGCATATAGTTTTAGCCTTTGGGGCCATAATTGTTTGTTTTGTTATGCTACTGTATGTGTATACAGAGTTTAGCATCTTGGGTCTATAGATGATAGCATTTTATTTCAGTTTAGATAAGTTCTTAATTTGATGCACTGCATTGTCACAGTCTAGTTGCTGTAATCATTACTTGCTAATAAACATTTGGATGTAAACCTACAGCTTAGTGATCTGTCTGTAACATACGCTGTATTTGAATGCCTCTGCATTATTGAGTGGTGCTGTGAGAATCTATCTGCTGTTAGCAGTTAGTATATTTCAAGACTATATTATGGGATTTTCTATATAGAGAGCAGCAGGTTTGTGGTAGCATGAAAGAAGAAAGAAGTTAACTTTGGCATATTATTACATAAGTATTTATCCAGATTAGTTTCCACTAAAGTGAATTTTAGTTGACTGTGGATGGTAACAAAAGAAGCCTTCTGGTGTCTAGCTACTACTACTTGTTCAATTGTGTTTGCTTGTTCTTGCAGGTGGCACATGTATGTCTAGTACTAATATGCTCCAACCTGAACAACCGAATGGTTATCTGATTCCATTTAATATACGGTCAGTCGATGCTGTTGTGTGCAGCAGTTCATTGTTATAAGTCATTTTGTCAGTAATGTGTGTGCTTCATTTCTGCTGGTAACGGGTGTAGCTGATTATGTACTGCTGTTTGTGTCTGTATGTGTAACCATTTATTTTATCAGAATGTCCCCAAAAGTTGTTATTAGTGGATTTTTTAACGAAATTTTTTGGAGGGGTGGGCTATGGCCCAAGGACCAATCAGTTAGATTTTGGTGGTGATCTGATAACCCCTTTCCCTATATTGCCCCAATTTTTCACTCCCATTAATAATAGCAGTAGTTCAGCCATATTCGCTATTTGGCAGCACTATAACACTAGGGGAATAAAACAGAGATTCAGAGTGGCTGCCCAGTGTGGCTGATAGTCTGTCTGTTGTGGACATTTCTAGTTTTTGTAATATTTACGGCAATAACGAAAGCAACTGTAGCATTGTGAACAGTTGAAAATTTAGAGAATTACAACTACGAGTTTGTCAAGAAAGAGATGTAATCAGAAAAGAGAACGATGTTGAGAGTTTGGAAGGGAAATGGGAAATTATATTTGGCAACAATTCATTCTATTTGAGATCAGCAGTAACTTGAAAAACTTGTTTGCTGGCAGTTAATAAGCAAGCGTCACACAGCAAACAGTCACTGAGCACATCTGTAGCTGTCAGTTATTGTTATACACTGTGAGGCATAAAAAAACACACCAAAAATTTTTTTTATCATAACTTCTACAATACTTAACCGAATTTGATAGAAATTGATGTGCAGTGTCTTGGATAAATTAGCCACAAAGTACGATAAAAATTTACCAACTTCACCTAAATAACGTCACCACACTACCTTGCAAAAACAACAGCAGTTAATTTCTGTCTGGGCAGAGTTCAAGCACAGCATCATCGACAAGGCCATTAATCAGTGGCAGCCAAGGCTGATGGCATGGGTTCATGCCAGTGGACAGCACTTTGAACGATTGATTACTTGAAATAACTGTTTGTCTGTCGAACAGTTTTGTTTTTACAAGGACACTTTTTCGTGCGAACTTCGAATTTAAAGGCAAACGTTCACATCGTTCCATTTCAATTTGTCAAAAAAGCTACTTTAAGTTTTTGCAAGGTAGTGTGGCGACGTTATTTAGGTGAAGTTGAAAAATTTTATCGTATTTTGTGCCTAATTTATCCAAGACACTGCATATCGATTTCTATCAAAATCGGTCAAGTATTGTAGAAGTTATGATAAAAAAATTTGTTGTGTTTTTTATGCCTCACAGTGTAGACACTAGATGATAATAAGAAATTTAACTGTGGTTGTGACTGATATGTGTTTGCAGGCATGGTGGATGTGGTGGTGAGTGATATGTGTTTGCAGGCATGGTGGATGTGGTGGTGAGTGATATGTGTTTGCAGGCATGGTGGATGTGGTTGTGACTGATATGTGTTTGTAGGCATGGTGGATGTGGTGGTGCTATGAGAGCAATGTGTATTGGTTTGCGCTATCCTCGGTCAGTAATTACCTTCAGTTCCATAAAAAAATCATTTTATGCTACCATGTTAACTAAGCGAGTAGGCCTAGATCATGACCTGGATGACTTGACTAAAAACTCTGTTTGATTTCCTAATGTTGCTGTTGAAGTCAGTTGAAGCTTTTACAGAGTTTTAACTTGTTGTGTCTTTTGCATACGTGTTTTCTTCATGTACTTCACAGTTCATCTCAATTGCTTTGCTGTGTGTGCAGTAATTAGCTGATAATTGTTGTGCTTTTTACAATGAAATGCAATGATAATTTGTTGTTAAATCACCATTCAGTTGGTCCTGCACAAAACGGACGTTACTTACATGTATTTGTAGTTTAGACCATGTTTGATACTTGGACAGCTACAAATGGTTTGACAGTGATTAAGCAAGGAGTATTGGCCTTATCGCATGTTTAGTGACTATTATGTAATTAAGTTGTCTTAATTTTTTGTAGAGCTGTCGAACGATTAATTATTTTAATCTCGTTAATCGCGCGATTAATTATTTTAATCGCGCGTTAACGCGTTAATTAACGCGTCAATTCGACAGATGCAGTTTATGTTGTAGGTTGCCCGCCAGTGAACGACTGCACGTCTTGCTGTTCACGACTCATCCGCAAGATGCGACCACTGTCGAACTTGCCATCAAACAATGATGCACATGCACAACTGACAAATTAAGTGACATTTGTTGTTAATAATTAACTGAATATTATCCGATCGTCAAATAGCCGCAGTTCAATTGCATATTGGAACTCCTATTTCATAGAATTTATGTATGTGCGTTAATTTTTTTAACGGCGTTAATTATTTTAATCGCGATTAATTCTTTAACGCATTAATTAACGCGTTAATTCGACAGCTCTAATTTTTTGTAATGTCTGTTATGTAATGGTCACATCAAAATATCAGACAAGTATAGTTTGATAGTAGTTGATTACGAGCTGCAAAGAAGTGAATTGCTAGCCAGTTCTAATTAACGGACATATCTCAATTCTAACTTTATTATTTTTTAGATAAAAGTTTACTGTTCTTGATGATGATTGATAATTTGTATTTTATTCTAAGTATAATTAATTACCTGGAAATACGTAAGAAGTATCCATCCGTTACTGGCCAGAATGAACATCAGTTGGAATACATACCACATAGATATTCAGAGATGTGGTAAATTAGAGCAAGTTGGCATGATTTATGATTTATTGTGGAAAAGGAGCAAAGTGAGAATTTTGTGCAAAAATATCATAATATCGTAGTTCTAGTCTGTTTTTTGTCTCAAAATCTCCCAGATTTCTGTACAAAATCTTGGGATTCTGGAGATTAAAAAGGTCTTTGGAATTCCGGAGTCCCTGGATCTCTGGAATTAAAATCATTAGAGATATTGAGTACTTTAAAAAAGAGAACGTCTGGCTTGTAAAAATTGGTAGTAATGGTCCCATCCAATGGACTTGGCCATCCTTGAAAATATGTTGTTCAGACAAAACAAAACTAACAGTTATTGACTTGTTTGTTGTTCTGCCTGCTAGCTGTTATCTTATTATTACATATCATTGTCTGCAGCGATTCACGTCTGTGTTGAAATGACAGGGCAGAAGATCTCGATCAACTGCTGGCAGTTAGTATTGAGTCCGGTCGTATGACGCATCACAATCCAGTCGGCTATCTTGGCTCCTTGGCATCTGCACTCTTTACACACTATGCCATACAAGGTACGATACTTAACCCGTTCGTTGTTAATAATAATAATAATAATACAGTATGCTTTATTACAGATGCTACATAGGAAAACCAGAACCATACAGGCTGCATTGCAGGATGACGCTGTAGAAAGCGCTACCCACTGTGCCAAATTTTGTGAACATTGACATTCAGGCAATGTGGTGGTGGATGGTGAATTCACCTTTTTATGATTTTTGCTGTTTTCGATGTGTTAGCTGCTACATGTCACCATTATTGCGTGGATAAACTGCAGTTTAGGACATTTATTTACTAAAATGCCACTTGCAGAATGTCTCAGTGCTTTGACGCTGTTGGATAGCTGACAGAAAGGGCATCTGCTACAACAGTCCCTAAAGATTTTCTCTTGGGTGTCTGACGTAAACTTGTATTAACTTCCAAGAAGTAGTCCAGTTAGACAAAACTGAAAGTGGTAGTGGTCAAGGTGGTGGTAGTAGTAATAGAGTAGAAAGTTAATCCTCAAAAGAAAGTGCATCAAAATACAAAAATCAGAACTTTACAACTCTAAAGGCATGCACTTTCTTGAATTACATACAACAATACTTCATGCTTACAGTTTACCACTGGCTTTTTGGAGATGGTCATCCAGCCATCTTTGCTTGGCTGTGGCACTGATGACATAAACCAGAGCATGCCGTGGGTCACTTGAAATGATTCGTCTGACCCATGTCTCATGGGTCACGGGTAAACGCATTTTACATGCGTTTCTATTTTCATCTTTTCGTAAATGAAAGCCATGTTATATTAATGTTGTTCCTGGTTTACATTATTGAGCGTTGATTGACCTGTTTTTGTATGTGTGTTTGAGTGCATGTGTCTGTATTTTTATTTTTATTTTTATCTGTACCTCATGTACGATTATATAATAATAATCATAATTGACCAAACACTAATAAACCTGTGCAGTTAGCCATGTAGAATACAAACAAAACTGAGTTACTGTTAAAAGTACAAAACTACTACCACTACTTAAAAGTACCTCGAACTTGGAATTTTGTAGGCTGCACTGCTGTGGTGCAGACCTTTAGAAAAATTGATGAGTCATAGCTCTGCACCCGTTAATGCAAAAAAGACAAGCAATGACACCTAACAAAATGAAGCTAACCTTGATCTAGTCATCCGTTTCAACATTTAGCCAGCAAATATCAGACATATTCTGATTTTTGCAGTTCACAGAAAGCATGCTGCTGCTCTGTAGATGTGAGACTCGATGTCACAGTTTTCAAACCCCGGGCAAGATTCACTGGTGTAGTGTGCCGTCAGTATTCACAATGCTGCTGTGTCTGTGCAGGGAAGCCAGTGCGGGAATGGGGTGCTGGTCTGATGGCCGTCCTGCCATCTGCACTGAACTACGTCGTATCTCAGGGACGTGACGTTGACAGCAACAAAAACGCATGGTCAGTGACAAATTGTGCTGAAACTGTGCATCTCGCTGGTGTGTGATATATTGACCTCGTACACTGACCTTTGACCTTTGACCTGCTAACCTTAAAACGATAACTAGGTAACCGGATCTCACCGGATGAGGCCTCACCAGCAGACCAGCTCAGCCTCAAGCGGGTCAAGCAGCATCATATGCCAACAAACAGATCCATCTTCTGTGATGTTTGGAGACGTTCCAGATTACTTTAGAAGTTGTTCAAGTTTCCAGATGTAACTATTCTGTCATTGAGGCTATTCCAGTTGTTGATTACTCGATCTGAGAAAAAGTGATGTTGCAAGTCTGTATTTACTCTTCTTGGCGAGCTTTAGTGAATGACCCATGGTTTGTGTATTGGAACTGAATGTGAAGAACATGTTGAATGGTACAGCTGATGCTCCATTTATAATTTTGTAAACTTCAATTAAGTCTGAGCGAGTTCTTCTGTCTTCTGATGACCATAATTTCAGTTCTTCCAGTCGTTGCAGGTAGGCCAAGTTCCTCAAATCCGGAAACGTTCGCGTGAATCTGTGTTGTACTTTTTCCAGCAGTTTTTTCTCCTTGACGTAATGAGGGGACCATGCTGAAGTACAATACTCCAAATGAGGTCTCACAAGCGATTTATACAAGCTAAGAAGGATATATTTGTCCTTGTACTTGATATTCCTGTTTATAGCACCCAACATCCGACTTGCCTTTGCAAAAACCTGCAGACATTGCTGAGACGCCTTCAAATCTTTACTAATTATGATGCCCAGGTACTTTTCCTGCTGTACTTCATCCAAAATTTTACTGTCCGTGTAATAACGATATCCACCATTTTTATGACCCAAGTGCATAACTTTACACTTCGATGTCACGAGTACACTTGCTATGATCAACCTGCAATTCAAATTTGAGTTTTTTATGTCATTTCATACTTGAGTTATAAGCGTCATGTCATATGCAGTCAGGTAGAAATATACTGACCTCGTGACCTTCACCTTTGATCTTATGCTTTAGAACCTATTATCATTTGTGGTGCTCTGTGTGCTTCATACTTCTACAAAGTGTGGAGATGATGTGCTTTTCCTTCAAAAATTATGGCACATTTCCTGTATTGACAGTATGCTTTGCCACATGTTAGATGGTGACCCAGATTTATAAAATTCGGTCAGAAGTTTCAGTGGCCCCTTCCGTCCGAAATTTGGCGGCCCAAAAACGTCAAATTTCGGCGCAATTTTGCACAGCTTCACGACTTGATCGCAAATATCTCCAGAACGCAACAAGGTATCATCAGTCGGAAAACGGTGTTGCAAACTACGGACACTACCGCACAGGCAAACTAATCTGGTATACTTTGGTCCACAAATGGCTAAAAATAAGACTGGAGTTCTGACCCACCCACCAGTCCTAGTTCAGAGGACTGGCGCTAACAAGTCAGTAGATTTGCTGATTGGCAGCAACACCATCAGGCTGGGCATTGGCACCCATCCTAGTATTGACTGATTAGTCACTAAACAGTTTAGATGTTTGTTTCATCTGTGTTTTCTGTATGTCTGCTGTATGCAGGGAGGGATTTGCAGGTCCATGGAGAAAATATTTAAAAATACGTGGAATTGAAGACGGACAGTCTGAGCCACGTTTCTCAGAAAACTTTGGTGATATTACCATCCGAGAGACATTTTACAACAAAGAGTTTTCTTTCAGTGGCTGGCATGGTTCTTCTGGACATGATGCCCCACTTGTTGCGTGAGTTGTTTTCCTGTCAGTTTAAGTAGAGAGGGTAAGATCCAGTTCATCTTTGAATCTGCTGAAAACCTTGGGATAAATTCATCAGTGTCAAATAGTACTGTACCAACTCTTGTTTTTTTAGTTACATCATAATTGCTAATCATCATCATCATCATCATCTTTATTTACCGAAATTAGTAGAATACAACGCAATATGACACAATGGAATTCAGGTGGAAGGCTGCCAGAGAAGCATAATGCTCACTGACTGGCCGCCTGTGTAAATAAACTGAGTATGTTAGCAAATTACAAAGGGGGGAGAGAACAGAGGCATCAAGGAAAAGTGCATTACAGTGCAACACCACAAGCAGATTTATAATACAGGGCAATGGAATATAGCATATACAAATTGCAGGTAGCTAAGTAACCAGCAGTTGATCTAATAACTCTGCTTGTTTACAATGGGTCACAAATCAGAAAATATCTTAATGTTTTCTGAAAGGATTCAAATGAAGTAATGCCAGAGAGATTATTCAGCATTCTATTCTACACTGTGAGCCATAAAATGTGCCACTTTGTTTTGGACTATAACTTCCTTGTTTCTTGATGAATTTTTACAGTTCTTGTACCAATGGAAACAGGAATGAATAGTCTACAATTTACTTAGTAAGTGGTTCTTAATCGGTTGATGACGTCACAACTGCATCAAATCACATCACGTGTCATGAAGGTTTACTTTAGTTTAAATGAAGTACAAAATATGTTGAGTTTTGAAGATAAAATTTCGATTAAAAACCTGTGGGAATGTAAAAGATTTTCTGTGTCAATGCGAAAAGCGGACATTTTGAACACAACTTGTAAAAAGCAGCTCACTTAGCTCATGGACTCCATTCTTGCTGTTGAGTAATAAAATACTGTGATGATTTTAAATGTGCTGTTTTATGTAGTTTTAGTTTTATCAGGTAGTGTGGAGACACAGTTGGGTAAAGTTGTAAATTTTG
>Ga0209679_1001496_pt1 | contig 10117 bp, 10 predicted proteins | sample WorMetHEROISLAND_4_FD_187408 | JGI IMG/M metagenome (GOLD analysis project Ga0209679, IMG submission 187408) | Marine gutless worms symbiont microbial communities from Max Planck institute for Marine Microbiology, Germany - Olavius sp. 2 HERON... ...
ACATAAAAATGCCAATCGGCATTTGATTGCCTTCAATTACTGCAAAGTTACAGAATTTTTTGTGTGACCACCTAGTGATTTTTGCACATTCAAAAATCTGCGTACGGAAAAGACTGCACTAAAATAAATAAATGAGAAATATTGTTGAGTTAATGACGCCAAAGTGAAGTAAACTTCATAAATAATAAGTCTCATCTGATTTATTCATGGACAGTTTCTTGATGCTTTTGTTAAAGCATTTATTGTTGACGCTACCACCATGAGCTAGCAAGAACTGCAGGTGATCTGGGATAACCAGCCACAGAGAACGATCGCAAGATTGGTAAGTAAAACTTCATTCAGCAATTAAATGCGTGTATGAAAGATGACGATGGACACTTCGAGTATTGGAGAATTGTTTATTTTGTTGTTCAAATCACGACGAACTTCATGTGTCCCGTTACAAAATATGATGCGTCTTTCGTTGTGCATACATTCCGTGAACGTCAGAAATGACTACATGATCACACAAGAAATTTAATAATTCTGTCATAAATAAAAATAATACAATGCTGCTTGACAGTTTTATGCGATTATGAATGAATAATAAATGTGTGAAATTTCATGTAAAAATTCCGAGCGGTTGCTAAGAAAATGGCAAAAAACTTTAGGGGATACTTTTTTTTGCCGCACACTGTACATATATTGTTTTCCATAAAATTTTTGCAATACTGTTGCACAGATAGGCAGTCAGGCTGTACGATTTATTTAAGCCTCTGTAGTTTATCTCTGGATGAAAATGTAAAATATTATTAAAATTGGACCATGTGTGCCAGTTGTGGTAAAAATAAAGTGGTACATTTTTTATGGACCACCATGTAGTGTTTCAACACTGCCACACTACAACAGCCAGAATACTGGTTCAGTAATGAAGGATTAGAGGTAGTGAAATTATGTGGAACAATTGGTTATGTTGTTGCAGCCAACGAAGCTAGCTCCGTCGACAGAGTCCGACGATGAGGTGATTGTCACCAGTGTTGGTTTTGCCGACCGGCAAGCATCTCTAGAAGCCGCCGTAGAGTTTGACACGGAGAAAGCTATTGCCGATCTCTATGCGCATGTCGCACAGATGCCAGACTCAGCACACAAACGTCGCCTCATGAAACAGGTTGGAAGTCTACTGCAGTGTTCACATTTCTCTCTTGCTTGGACATACAGTGATAATTGGGAAGGTTAATAAATGGCAGCAAGACGGATAGTGGTGATAGTAAATGCTTGACTCGGGGTTCGCACAGACTCTGGAAAGTCCTGAGATTTCCAGGCCTGGAAAGTCCTGGAAAAAGGCATAGGTCCTGGAAAACCCTGGAAAAGTCCTGGAATTCTAAAATAGTGGTCCTGAAAATTTTACTCTCTGGTTCAAGTATCGCTCCCTAGAGAAGAAATTCATTGTAATACATTGTGTGCATTTTGTCACCACATGTATTGCATTTTTTGCAACCGTACCGTCCGCGCCTACGATTCGAATCCTGTTTGACATATGGCGCGCTACAAGTGCTGTTTACTTACTTACTTACTTACTTACTTACTTACTTACTTACTTATTTGGGTTTGTTTACTGTAATGCAGTTGCGTCGAAAACTGATTTGGTATGTGCAGTTTTTGACCTCATGTAACCATGTTTGTGAACAGAGTGTATCCTGGAAAGTCTTGAAAACGCGTTTTTGAGTTATGGAAAATCCTGGAATTTGGTATTTGCAAGTCCTGGAAAGTCCTGGAAAACAAAACAGTGTTTTAATGTCTGTACGAACCCTGTTGACTGCTTTAGTGAAGAATATGATGTCAGCTCATGCATATTTTCTTGCAGTAAGAGCCACAAAACGAAGGTGTTGCATAAGTAAGGGCACCTGTATTAGTGATGTTTCACTAGTTGTGTTATTTCTAACCTTGTTCGTTTCTGCATGCAGTGGATGATATCTCGTACTTTTGATGATAATGGCTGTTAATATGATGTGCAGTTTACGAAGTCAAGAACACCAGCAGTTGCTACGCCGAACAAACGGAAAAACTTCTCATCTGTTACTCAGTCAATTAAGGTACATGTATGAATTGCTGCAGCTAGGTTTCACAGTGTATTCGGTGTCACCGGTCTGTTCATAGAACACACTGCAAATGTTCAGTTCAGTCGTTTGTCATCTTCACGGTACTGCAGTGACACATATAAAGACTGTAGTGCCATCACAATAAAATGTAATACGATATATAATAATATATATAAATACTAATATGGTTCAATGTACAAGACAGTTTTATCACATTTGTGTTACCGGTATGTGGTATAGCTCAAGCAATGGTTTCTCTGTAAATGGTACCTTAAAATAGTCATCGGCATAAGATTGTTGTTATAGTTATAATAATAATAACTAGAAAAAGCTGCACAGGGCAAGCATCGGCCTACGTGCGTAGTTGTAGACGCTGCATTGCATCGTATTGGAAAGAGCAGACATGGCGGTCACAAAATTGCAAAAATCTCCGTTAATTGTCAACGGATTTAAAAACGGATTTCACCAATGGATTCAGCATATTTTTCTGGTGGTAGTGGAGCATAAAAAATTTTTTTTCGGAAAAATTTTTTTTTGTTTGATGCTCTTTACCGCCCTGTAGCGGCTAAACCGTTTGTGCTAGAAGATTTTGTCTTGGTCATGGGCACTTCTGTGGCATCTGCCCTAACTGCTGAAACCATTTTTGAAATTACTAATGATGTCGATATGCTGCCGTGCGTGCGCATGGGGTCAAAATGTGAAATTTTTAGGTTTTTCAATTCTGGCTACGCCCATGATAGAAGTATTTCGATTTTTAGACGTCGTGCGTCGAGAGTAACTGGAAACACGTTAATTAAGCCAGTTTATGCTAGTATGAGGCAGTCGAGGGATTTGCTACACCGTGACAGGCACAGCCTGACAAAGAAAGTCGCGGCGGCGCCGTGCTCAGAAACCGCTGGAGCTAAGAAGAAGGAAAAATGCACGGAGACGTGTTTTTTGGCTCACTACTATGCCTGTAAATTTGGTTTAAATCGATTAAGAATTGACGAAGATATTCGAGAAAAACCGCTATAATGGGCAAGTTGGTAATTGCAATGTATCGGTTAGGCCGATATGATAATAATAATAATTATTATTTGCTTACATATTTTGCCATTTAGATTTAGATAGGTATATGTATTTCTGTATTTAATCTCTATACATTTCTTTGAAACTTTACTGTGAAACAGAGAATAATGGGCAAACGGCATCGAGGAAGTGACGACAGTTTGATGGTGACTTCCATGTGCGACGTCAGACACTGTGAAACATCTCAGGTAGCTTTGGTGAATTTTAAGTTTTTGATCGGTGCTATTTGTCCTTTCCGTGCTTTGACACTGTTGGTTGGGCAAGAGGAACGTCGTCCACTTCATGAAAACTCCAGCCATAATAATTTCTAAACATTTACTTTTTATTCATCTGTTCTACATGGGTGGAACAGAAGGCCTGTTCCAGTTTTTGTTTTGTGAGAATGGCATCGTGCCAGTAAACATCTGCTGCTGCGGTTACCAAGGCTTCTCCTGCGAGGACCTGTCTAACCTGGTGTAAACTTGTGTAAAGGTGGTTTAAACAAAAAGCGAAAGTATTAGGCAGTGAAGACTTCAACAGCTGTGTACAGTGTACAAACTATACATTCCCATTGCTGATGCCGTGTTATTTCTTACAGTATTTGTTGCATTTTGTGCAGAGTTGGAAAAAAATCATGATTTTTTTATCACAGATTTTTGTTATTTTTAAGCCTCCGCCGCCGGTAGGCGCCGGTGGAGGCTATATGTTTTCGGGTCGTCCGTCCGTGCCGCTGTCCGTCCGTCCGTGCGTGCGTCCGTCCGTGATTCACGTGGTAGTTTTATCTCCAGTATCTGTTGACGGATTTTCACCAAACTTTTGTCACTGGTGCATCTTGGGACACAGATAACCTGATTACGTTTTTGGTTCAAAAGGTCAAAGTTCAAGGTCACACCATCGCGGCGGAGGTGCACAGCACTCGACGCTACTGTCGAGTGCAACTTTTTCTAGTTTAAATTTGTATTTTTGTGCCAAGTTTTTACCAAATTTTTGAAACTGGTCTGTCTGTTCAATCACATAAACAACACGGCCTCCATAATCTGCTATTTCTGGTTATACTTTTGCTCAGCAAAAAGTAAGTCAGCAACAGTTAATCTACTAAGTTTCATTACCTTGACTATATATATATATATATATATAATGCTTTACAGCATAATGTAAGCTGAAAATGCAAAAATAAGTATGATTTAAATCACTTGATTTTTTGACAAAAAATCAGTTGATTTAAATTGCAATTTAAGTCAGCGATTTAATCCCATTGATTTAAATCGGCCAACCCTGATTTTGTGTATTCATGTGTGTGGTATGAAGTGTTGTGATATATGTCTTGTGTGCTAGATTCGCACTCCGACGAAGCAGTTACATGTTGGCATCTACGAGTCGCCGTCAGTAAGCTCAGAGTCGCCAGTGAAGAAACTGTTTGTCATCGCTGACACTGTCTCACGGCGTGACAGTAAAGCTGTATGTATTGTACTTATCTGCTTTGTGGTCAGTAAGAAGCATACAGGCTTCATGCCGATGTTGTAATGAGTCTGAAAGACATTCTGGTGTATGTGTCCCCCAAAAATGGATGGATTTGGACAAAATTTGGCAGAAGGATCTGGGATGCAAAAGAGTGACACTGTAAAATTTTTTGCAAGATTGCTCCAGAGGCCCGGAGAAGGGGCCAAAAAGGTTTTTGTGACAGATACCATGCATCGGTTTAGTCACTTCTGCTTAACTGACCTTGATGTGTGGTGGAATGCCTCAGCGGCTGTTTTTAATTGTGGTTTTGTATCTTGGGTTAGTAAATAAACATGTTGAATATTACTGAGGTAGCATTGACTTGATGTCACATTTTAGCAGCTAGTAGGTCATTTGATGGAGGTGTGTGCTGAGATACTGAAAAAGCGCATTAGAGGTTATTTTTGACAAGATGTGCTATATAAATCTATGTTTTACTTACTTACTTACTTACTTACTTACTTACTTACTTACTTACTTACTTACTTACTTACTTACTTACTGAAAAACAATTATATTTGTAAAATGGTTAATGGTTGTGGAGCAGCAATGAACTTTGTTAATCCAGTCCAACGTCAATATAGTGTTTGCAGTGAGTCTGAGTGTAATGCGACCAACATTTTTGTTGAATGTTGAATCATAGGCTGCAGTGTTTACCACTGATAATAAACACTTAGTGTGTATTAGTGATTGAGTACGGCATATTGAGTACGGGATTGCATCAGCTACTTTTATACAGTTTTTCGTGTTAATATTATTTTTATAATTTAGCCATGAAGGGGCCAATGATAGCAATGTGGATGTATAGTATTTCTTTGGATTGCTTGCCGTTGGGTTGCTTTCTGGTTTTGGCAATCTGTCAGAGTGGTTGAGTGGTGGTTGGAAGTATCTGTCTGTGGGGAATGTTAGAATAGAAAACATTGGTACGTTATGTACTCACAGTGGTGCACTGTATGCTGCTGTAGGTGAAATCGGCTCAGCTTCGGTCATGTAATTCCAAATGTACAAACTGCATTGATCTGTCCGACACAGTCCAAGTTGACAGTACATCGTGTGGCGTTCATCATGATCTGCTTGACGCTAGAGTAACGGACTTGGATGATGATGACGTCGAGAACGGAATGACGGATGACGACTGGTGTTCATCTGACAAGGAAAATGATGTCTTCCCTTTCCATCATACAGCAAGTGTTATTGCCATGGAACGTATCTTTGCCAAGCAGCGGCTGCCAAACTTTGTTCGACCGAAGGGTTACATCTCGCCGCTTCGCCATCCAACGTTGTTAAGATCGGCACCAGTTCCAAGCCATGTGAGCTTACGTTGGATTGATTGCTGAGTATTATTTTAAAGTATTTAGTTGCACATCCCACTTTACTTTCTTCCCTATATGGTTCCTGCTCTTTCATCGCCATTCGACTTATCACGTTTTCTTCCTCTTTTATACTGCACTGCATGTGTTTGCCAAGGTTGATCTGGTTGAGCAGAGTTTAACGCCCCACCCGACACAGTATAGGTCATTTCGGAGGTGGTCTTCACAGCCAGTCACTTGACTGATACTGACAAACAAAGCAGTACAGGAAAATAAACATACAGTAACTAAACACAAACACAGTACAGGAAAATAAACATGCAAAAACTAAATACAAATCAGACATGTGTTTGCCAAAATATGGTACTTATATATATTGAGTTCTATTATGAGAAAGTTTTCTCGTGCTCTTGTTTATAAGTTTCTAATTGTCTGTTCCCTTTTTATTTATTGTTACACTTAATTTTGAATTATATTAAGCACACTATCAGTTTCATGTGTTAAAGCAGCCTTAGTTACATTTGATGTAGTTGTAACTTTCTAAGTTGAGACAATGTGAATACTTCTGTCATACTTACTTAAAATTTTTGTCTTATGTGATGTGTTTGTAGCCATCGGTCATGACTACACCATAGAAGTGTGAACCAGCAGCAGATACCAGAGAATCTTTGCAATTACAATGAACAATTGCCTGCTGTTGTCCACAATCTCATTACTAGATGACAGCTGATATTTTTTTCTGTTATGCAAAGCATACTTTGTCGTTGATTACTTCGTCTGAAGCCTGGTTGCAGACATTGGCAATCAGTGCTTCAGCTTTTGTTATGTACAATAGTATACTGATCTCGTCGGTTACATTTGTAAATATCGCATTCTTAATTTTCTGCCGTTGAGCATCACGTGTGCTTGTAAATATTTTGCCGTGTATCATAGACAATACTATAGAGGCTTTGTGCGCAAAATATGAATTTGTTGATGGTTTCAGTGTAATGTACGATTGTCGTGTTTGTGATGCTGCTCTAGAGTAATTGAGCTTCAGTTAAACACTGAGTTTCCACTGTCGCTGTTCAGCAGTCTGGAAGTAGGTTCATTATATAACAAACTCCTGAATGTATTCCCACCTAATCAGTCAATGTCTGCTGCACCTTTTACGCCTTTCTGTAACATTGGCCGATTTTATTCAGTAACAGCCGATATACAGACGAACCCCAATTAATTGCATAGGGTCCGTTCAGGCTGGAGTTATGCTATTATCCGGGCTATGCGATTAGACAGGAGCCTAGTGCATATCATGTCTTCCACTAAAATGAATGACGACCATCTGATCATATATACACATAAAATGCTTATGTTTACGCATAGGTACTTATAATACCGCCTGTCTGTATTCAGTAACATATTTTTTAAATTTTACTATTTCTTGCAGTAATTTTTCCACAGCTAACCTTATAGGACTGCTGATAGAATCTATAAAAATAACTGGTGTTAATTCAGCTATTTTGTGTAATAAATACTGCTTGACGAGGGTTTCTGACTTGTGTCTTGAACACTACAGAATTAATTACCGCTTGGCTGTGAAGTATTATGAAACAGAATCAGTTATGTTGATTGCTGTAGCCAAGCCATGTTGTAGTTAAATGCTTGCTGAATAGTTCCAATGTCTGGGGTGAACTATTGTCACTAATGAAAATTACGTCTTGTGCTTACATGACATTTACGTGTCGCAGTTTCATGACGTTGTTGCACATTTTTTCTGCATGCAAGTACTGTTGTCTCCATGATTATGGCCGCCTGCCAGCTATATCTGGCCGCCAGCCATTATGTTTTACTTCTGTCGTTTAGATCTTCTTTCTTTAGTTTTTTTGTCACTGCCTAATCTCCGAGGTCACTTGGCCGATCTCCACCAAACTTTGATACATGGTCGATGGTTATCCAGATTTATAAAATTCGGTCAGAAATTTGGGTTGCCCCTTACCCCCGAAATTTGGCAACCAAAACATCAAATTGCGCGCGATTTCGCACAACTTCGCGACTTGATGGTGAATATCTCCCGAACGCAACAAGACATCATTCGTCAGTCGGAAAACGGCGTTGCAAACTACGGACATTCCGCACAGGCAAACTTAATTTGGTATACTTTGGTCTACAGACGGCTAAAAATATAGGACCGGAGTTCTGACCCACCCACTGACCATAGTTCACAGGACCACCCAACGGGCGTCCATCACGCTGGGCATTGCCACGCTTTCTAGTACGAGACATGATGTGCCAAAGAAGTGTAACTGTAGAAAGATGCTCTCATTACGTGATGCAAAATTCAAATTTTTAATCAGCCAGATCTGTACGTCTTGTCGTCTTGTGCGTGCTTTTTGGATTGAGAATTATTCATTGCAAGGAGCATATGACGAACAAAATTAGTCACTTGTCATAAAAATGCAAGGTTATTCAGACTGTTAGTAATTTTATAACAGCTGATCTGGATGATGAGTGCGATTCTGACAAAAGCTGCAAAATCTGATTAAAACTGCCATCAATATTATTTTGGTTTTGTGTGTTGGCGAACACATTGTTTTCTGGTTTACGTTTCAACGTCTACGGTCTGGAGCCAGTATATCCTCGCAGGACCTGAGAGTCGCCGCCGTTAAGTCGACTTGGCCGCTCCAAGTCAAGTCGTTTCAGTTCTAAGTCGCCGCCGAAATTTTCCACTCAAGTCGCCGTCGAATTTTAGGATAAAAGTCACAACTTATAGTCAAAATACAGTCTGAACTTGCAATGGACAGCATGCACCACGTTAGATTGGTTAATTCACAGTTCACATCAAATCAGCAGTGAAATTATGCGATACAGGTAGGCAGTATAGGCCTATAGCCTACACACAGTGACAACGTGGTCTACAGCCAGGTACTTTCACATCGTCACAAAACATTGCAAACTAAGTTAGGCTGAATAGCAATTGTGAATAGGCCTATACTATGATCGTGGTCACGGTGCAAGTCGCCGACTTTTAAGTTACGAAAACTTAGTCAAGTCGAGTCATAAGGTGGTGACTTAGTCGACTTTGAAGTCGTTTTGGTGCCAAGTCAAGTCGTGAACGCAAACCCAAGTGACTCTCGGGTCTAACTGTGTTCGCTGTGGGATGTAGGCCTATGTGAATTAGCCGGGCGTCTTGTTGATGCTGCTAGTAATAATATTGCAGGCAGTTCCTGTCACTGATGCCGACTGCCGGTGCACTACCATTCGATGAACTAGAGAACTCTGGATACAGCGCATTACCTTCGCCGCCGAGACTAATGCGACGCACGTGCAGTCGCAGCTCGGCGGACAGACACACTGACACCCACACAGACACGGACGCCGAGCACCACAATACCTTCTCCGCTTGCTAAGCGACGTGGCGAAGGTTACAAGAAACCCATACAGATAGCAGACAAAACCGCGCGATGCCCAATCAATTTGAATAAGCAGTTAATCACAGTCAGTTAATATTTTATCTATAATAGTTGTTTTAATTGTGAAATCAATGTTATTCGTCTGTAAAATGTGCAAAATGATCATCATCACCAACGTAAGGTGACCATTAATCACAGTCATTCAAGATCATCCGTTTTGTGGTCAGTGGAACGCCAATGAGGGACTGTATACAGGGCGCGCCAAAAAAAGTAATCCCCTGGGAAAAATTTGATATCTCTGGAATTGTAGCAAATTTTTTCGCTAAATTTACACTGTTTACAGAGGAGGATTCAGGCCACATCCTACAAATTTCATTGGACTATTTGGTTGCATTCAAAAATATAACTATTTGAACTTAAATGTGCATTTTTCAAAGTGAACAAGTAATTAAACTCTGATTCTGACATAAAAAGTAACCTCGCTGATATTTAAGTCTCATACACGACTTCACTTTGTAGACGAAAAGGCCAAAGTGAACGCCAGTTACTACGTCACCATGGGACGCTATCAGAAATACGCGCCAAAACCGACCAACATTGCCGAGCAGAAGACTGCATTGCTATCGATATGAAATAATTTGCCACAGGAGTTAATTGATAAGGCAATCCTGTCATTTCGAAAGAGACTTCGATCGTATGGTGCTGCAGCTGGTGGACATTTTGAACACTCAGTTTAAATACCGAGATGGCAGCTGACATTCATCACTGAAACATTTGAACTGTTGACGAAAAA
>Ga0209679_1001497_pt1 | contig 10116 bp, 8 predicted proteins | sample WorMetHEROISLAND_4_FD_187408 | JGI IMG/M metagenome (GOLD analysis project Ga0209679, IMG submission 187408) | Marine gutless worms symbiont microbial communities from Max Planck institute for Marine Microbiology, Germany - Olavius sp. 2 HERON... ...
TGAACGAAACGCTCGAAGCGATAGCGCGGGCGATCTTCAAGGATTGGTTTGTGGATTTCGGTCCCACGCGAGCAAAGGCGGAAGGCCGCCCTCCCTACCTCGCCCCCGAAATCTGGGACCTCTTCCCCGATGCCCTCGACGAGGAGGGCAAACCTTCTGGGTGGGAATATAAACCGCTCGATGAGGTCGTATCCTTCCTGAATGGTTTGGCTTTGCAAAAATACCCGCCCAAAGCTGATGGCTTCTTACCGGTCATCAAAATTTCCGAATTGCGTAATGGAATCACCGAGAAGACCGGGAAGGCCTCTCCAAACATTCCTCCTCAATATATAGTGGAGGATGGAGACGTTTTGTTTTCGTGGTCAGGTAGCCTGACACATCTTATGTGGACAGGTGGGCGCGGTGCTCTCAATCAGCACTTGTTCAAAGTCACTTCCGAGCGCCTTCCAAAGTGGTTCTACTATTTTTGGATTGGACAGCACATGCCAACGTTCCAGGCGATAGCATCATCAAAAGCGACGACAATGGGACATATTCAGCGCCATCACCTTACAGAAGCGCTAGCTGTGATCCCACACAAGGTGACGTTAGAAGCCGCAAACGCTGTGCTCTCTCCGATGTTCGATCGAATCATCGCTAACAGTCTGGAAAGCCATACGCTTGCCAAGGTTCGTGACTTGCTTTTGCCCAAGTTGATGTCTGGTGAAATCCACTTCCGCGAAACCGAGACAGCCATGGAGGCTGTGGCATGATGCACGTCCCCGTTAACCCTGAGCTACTCCATTGGGCGCGGGAGCGCTCCGGGATCGCGCAGGAGAACCTTGCGGCTAAGCCGGACTTCAAGAAACTGCCTGAATGGGAGAGCGGCAAGACGCAGCCGACCCTAAAGCAGGTGGAGGCGTTCGCACACGCCGTTCATGTTCCAGTCGGTTATTTGTTCCTCTCCCAGCCCCCGGAGGAACCCATCCCCATTCCCGACTTCCGAACCTTGGCCAGGCAGTCCGTTACGCGCCCAAGCCCAAACCTCCTAGACATGATCTACATCTGCCAGGAGCGGCAGAGCTGGTATCAGGATTTCACCCGGGCCTCCAGCCAGCCAGAGTTAGACTTCGTTGGTAGCGCCACGGTTGAGACGCCTCCTGAAACCGTCGCGACGGATATGAGCAAGACACTCGGTTTCGATCTTGAAGCCCGCCGGGACTGCAAAAACTGGACCGACGCTCTAAAGCTCTTCATCCACCACACCGACAAGGTTGGTGTCCTCGTCATGGTGAGCGGGGTTGTGATGAGCAACCCCCACCGCCGCCTCAATCCTGACGAGTTTCGCGGCTTTGCGCTGTCCGATCCCTTTGCGCCGCTGATCTTCGTCAACGGTGCGGATACCAAGGCGGCGCAGATGTTCACGCTCGCTCATGAACTCGCGTATATCTGGCTGGGAGCATCCGCCCTGTCGAACCTCGAGACGGTACCGGGGCAGGGCTTCCAACGCGAGGAGGTTTGGTGCAATGCTGTTGCAGCAGAGCTTCTCGTGCCGTTGGCCGTGTTGCGCTCCGATCTGCAAGAGGACGAGCCGCTCTCAGATGCTCTGTCCCGTTTAGCGCTGACCTTCAAGGTTAGCACGTTGGTCATTCTGCGGCGTCTACTCGATGTGGACTGGCTTACTCGTGAGCGCTTTGACACTGCCTGGGTGCAAGAGATTGAACATCTACAGGCTCTCGCCCCAAAAGGCCGCGGCGGCGACTTCTTCCGCACGACACTAACACGTGTGGGCCACCGGTTTGCCTATGCGCTTGTCGTGAGCACGCTTGAAGGGCAAACGCTTTATCGAGACGCTTTTCGGATGCTTGGCGTCTCCAGTACCGAGACTTTCAACAAGGTCGGGCGCAAAGTCGGGGTGATAAAATGACTAGTTATCTCCTCGACACAAACGTCTTCATCGAGGCCAAGAATAGGCACTACGGCTTCGATTTCTGCCCCGCCTTTTGGGATTGGCTGGTCAAGAAAAACCTTGCAGGAAAAGTTGCGAGCATTAAGGAAGTTGCTGAAGAGCTTAATAAGGGAGAAGACGATCTCACGGATTGGGCCGAGGCACGTGGCGACGATTTCTTTTTGACGCCGGATAAAGCAGTAGTAGACGCACTTCCCACTATCAGCAATTGGGTAAAAAACAGTAAATATTATTCTGGTGCCGCCTTAATCTTTCTAAATGGAGCCGACTACTGGATTGTCGCACATGCGCTTGCTCACGATTACACTATCGTCACGCACGAAGTGCGCGCCGAAACCATTCAAAAAATCAAGATCCCAAATGCCTGTGATAATTTCGGCATCCACTGTGTGAACCCTTTCGAGATGCTCCGCCATGAACAGGCGAGGTTCGTCTTGGGGCCAAGCAGAGAGGTCGCCTGATGGCTGGGTTCACCGAAAGCCACGTCGAGGACGCCGCTCTCGAATGGCTCACCGAACTCGGCTACTCCGTACTGCATGGGCCGGACATTTCACCGGATGGCTCTACATCCGAGCGCGTCAGCTACGACCAGGTGTTGCTGACCGAACGCCTTGCGGGAGCGCTCGGACGCCTCAACCCGCACCTGCCCGCCGAAATGCTGGAGGAGGTGCTGCGCAAGGTGCAGCAGACCGAGACCCCCTCGCTCATCGAGGAGAACCGCCGCCTGCACCGTTACTTGATCGAGGGCGTGCCGGTCGAGGTCGCCCGAGAGGACGGCAGCATCGGCGGGGATGTCGCCCGGCTGATCGACTTTGCGAACGTGGATGCCAACGACTGGCTGGCCGTGAACCAGTACACGGTCATCGAGGGGCAGAGGAACCGCCGCCCCGACGTGGTGCTGTTCGTCAACGGGCTTCCCTTGGCCGTGGTCGAGTTGAAGAACCCCGGCGACGAGAACGCCACCCTCGAAGGGGCTTTCAACCAGCTCCAGACCTACAAGAACCAGATACCGTCCCTGTTCCGCACGAACGCGGCACTTGTGATCTCGGACGGACTGCAGGCGCGCTTAGGCTCCCTGACCGCTCACTTCGAGCGGTTCATGCCCTGGCGCACCGTGGACGGGTCCGCCGTCGCGCCGAAGGGCGAACCGGAGCTCGGCACCGTCATCGAGGGTGTGTTCGAGAAGTCCCGGTTCCTGGCCTTGATCCGGGATTTCACCGTGTTCGGGGATACTGGCTCCGGCCTCGTCAAGATCATGGCCGGGTATCACCAGTTCCACGCTGTGCGCCAAGCGGTCGAGAGCACGCTCGCCACTGTACACCCCGAGGGCGACCGTCGCATCGGCGTCATCTGGCACACCCAGGGTTCCGGCAAGAGCCTGCTCATGGCCTTCTATGCCGGGCAAATTATCGCCCATCCGGCCATGAAGAACCCGACGCTGATTGTCATCACCGACCGCAACGACCTCGACGATCAGCTATTCGGCACCTTCGCTATGTGCCGCGATCTCCTCCGGCAGACCCCGCAGCAGGCCGACAGCCGCGAGGACTTGCAGCAGGTCCTGACTCGCCCCTCCAGCGGCGTGGTCTTCACGACGATCCAGAAATTTGCGCCCGGGCACGGCGGGACCGACTACCCGACCCTGACTGACCGACGGAACGTCGTCGTGATCGCCGACGAGGCGCACCGCAGCCAGTACGGCTTCCGGGCCAGGGTCGATCACAAAACCGGCGAGATTTCCTACGGTTTCGCCAAGTACCTTCGTGATGCTCTGCCAAACGCCTCCTTTATCGGTTTCACAGGAACACCAATTGAAAAAGAAGACGTTAATACACCGGCTGTCTTCGGTGAGTATATTGATATCTATGACATCAATCGCGGCGTCGAAGATGGCGCGACCGTGCCGATCTACTACGAAAGCCGTTTGGCCCGGATCGAGCTTGGCGAAGATCTCCGTCCGATGATCGACAATGAGATTGCCGAACTGACGGAAGACGAGGCGCAAGATGAACAGGAGCACCTCAAGCGTAAATGGTCGAACATCGAGGCGGTTGTCGGTACCCAGAACCGCCTCCAGATGGTCGCAGAGGACCTGGTCCAGCATTTTGAGAACAGGGTCCAAGCGATGGCAGGCAAGGCGATGATCGTCTGCATGAGCCGCCGGATTTGCGTCGCACTCTACGACCAGCTCATCAAACTGCGTCCAAAGTGGCGCAGTGACGACGACGAAAGCGGCGTCCTCAAGATCGTGATGACCGGCGCGGCCTCGGATCTGAAGGAATGGCAACGGCACATCGGCAGCAAGGCGCGCCGTGTGCTGCTCGCCAAGCGAGCCAAGGACCCGAACGATGAGCTGAAGCTCGTGATCGTTCGGGATATGTGGCTTACAGGGTTTGATGCCCCCTGCATGCACACCATGTATATCGATAAGCCCATGCAGGGCCACAGTCTGATGCAGGCAATCGCCCGCGTGAACCGGGTGTTCCGCGACAAACCTGCCGGTCTTGTCGTGGATTATATCGGTATCGCCCAGAACCTGAGGAGCGCCCTGAGCCAATATTCACGGGACGACCAAAAACAAACCGGCATCGACGAGGCCCAGGCCGTTGCCGTCATGCTGGAGAAGTACGAGATCGTGCGCGATATGTTCCACGGTTTCGATTATCGGGCCGGGATCACTGGCTCTCCGCAGGAACGGCTCGTGGCGCTTGGCGAGGCGATCGAGTGGGTCCTCAATATGCAGCAGCGCGAGGCCTCCAGGGAACAGACCAAGGAAGGCAAAAAGCGCGCGCATCGCCATTTCAACGACGCCGTGCTGGCGCTCTCCAAGGCATTCGCCCTTGCTGGCGCCAGCGACGAGGCGCAGGGCATCCGCGATGAGGTCGGGCTATTTCAGACCATTCGGGCCGCGCTCGCCAAGACCAAGAGCACACTTGGTGCGGGCAGGTCTTCCACCGAGCGGGACCTGGCCGTGCAGCAGATCGTTAGCCGCGCCGTCGTCTCGACCGAGATCGTCGATATTCTCAAAGCCGCCGGGGTTGAGACGCCCGACATATCCATCCTCTCCGACGAGTTCCTTGCCGAGGTTCAAGGGATGGAGAAGAAGAATCTCGCTATGGAGACGCTGCGTAAGCTGATCAACGACGAGATTCGCTCACAAAGCCGGGCCAACGTCGTGCAGACCCGCGCCTTCTCCGATCGTCTGGAGGCGGCGATCGTCCGCTACCACAACAACGCCATCACGACGGCTGGGGTCATTCAGGAGCTGATCAAGCTCGCCAAGGACATCTGTGCCGTGTACCGACGCGGCGAGGAGGAAGGGCTCAGCCAGGAGGAAATTTCCTTCTATGACGCCCTGGCCCAGAACGAGAGCGCAGTCGAGGTCATGGGAAACGACCAGCTCCGATTTATCGCCCATGAGCTTTTGAGCAGCCTGCAAAACAATGCTTCTGTGGACTGGCAGCACCGGGAGTCGGCACGGGCGCGCATGCGGATTCTAGTCAAGCGCATCCTCCGCAAGTACGGCTATCCGCCAGACCTTCAGGACGCCGCCGTGCAGACCGTCCTGCAACAGGCCGAGGTTCTCTCGGCGAGGTGGGCCGTATGACAGCAAAACCTGAAACCTATCCTGACTCTCGGTCGAGCTGATCTGGAATGCCGTCGATGCGGACCACGCGCATTAACGTGACCCTGACCGACGATGACCTGAAGACCAAGGTGTGAATCGGCAAGGAATATCGATCCCCTGCACGCTCACATCACCAACCATTGGGTACGTCCAGGTTATCGTCGTGATGTTCGTGTAGGGCGGATCAATAATGTAGATGCATTTCACCCGGCCCGTTCCAGAAGTCTATTATGTGTAAACTGCCTCCACCTGTTTTTGATCCCCCGCCCGACCACCCGTCCGCCCCAAGGGACTCCCCCGTTCGAGTCAGGCGTGCTTGTTGAGGGGATCACGCCGGTTTGTTATTTGTTCACGTAGTCTGCCCACTCCTGCATCATCGTGCGACGCTTGTCGAACAGGTCGCCGCGTCGGTAGGCAGCTTCCACTTTGTTTTCGATGACATGCGCCAGGCCATTTCCGCCACGTCGCGCGGGAAGCTCGAAACCTCACCGCTCCAATCCCGAAAGCTGGAACGGAAGCCGTGGGGCACGTAGTTGCCGCGGTCCCCATTGAGGCCATACCCCATGCCGCGCATCAATTGCAGCAATGCCATGTTGGACAAGGGGTGGCCGTAACGAGCACCGGGGAAGAGGTAAGGATTGTCCTTGATGCGGGGTAAGGCCTCCAGAATGCTCATGGCGGCGTCGGAGAGGGGAACCCGATGTTCCCGTCGGGCTTTCATCCGTTCGGCGGGTACGGTCCAGACGGTGGTCTCCAGGTCGATTTCGCTCCACTGTGCTTGCAGCACCTCACTGGTGCGGGTGGCGGTGAGGGTCAGGAACCGCAGCGCCAATGCCGATACGCTGCCGTTACCGGCCAGCTCCAGCATGAAGGCGGGAACCTCGGTGTGGGGCATGGCGGGATGGTGGCTGACCCTCTTCACACGCGAGGGCTTCGGTAGCAACTTGTCCAGGTGTCCCCGCCAGCGGGCCGGGTTGGTCTGGTCGCGGTAGCCGTGCGCCGCCGCGTAGTCCAGGACATTTTCAAGGCGTCCCTGTACCCGCTTGGCGGTCTCGGTCTTGGTGTTCCAGATCGGCTTGAGGACGCTCAGCACGTCCTCCGTGCCGATAGCGTCTACCGGCTTGACGCCGATCTCCGGGCGTGCATAGGTCTTGAGCGTGCGCACCCATTGATGGGCATGTTTGGTATTCTTCCATCCGTTACGGTGCGCCAGAATATACTGGGCCGCGCAAGTGCTGAAAGTGGGTGTCTTCTCCGGTTTGGCCTGGGCTTCGGCACGTGCTTCGATGGGATCAACCCCGGCCTTCGCCTGTTTTCTATGCTCAGCAGCCAGGTCGCGGGCTTCGGCAAGACTCACGTCCGGGTAGCCGCCCAAACCCATCTCGCGGCGCTTGCCGTCGATGGTGAAGCGTAGGAACCATTTTCGTGCGCCGGTCTTGGAAACGGCGAGCCACAGCCCGCCGCCGTCATTGTACTTGCCGGGTCCGATAGTTCGAGCCTTGCGGTCGGTAAGTTTGCCCATGGTCAGCCCAACATCCGCAGGGCGTCAGCAAACCGGGAACCCGTGTAGGCGGCACCGGTCAGATGAATAACCCGTAGGTCCTTCTTAACTGACTTCCCGCGTGCTACTCGGATTTCTTGGGCAACGGATAACCGCTTGATCTCGCCGTAGGACGCCAGCCCGATTTGTAGCGCATCCTGTATACCGGCAACGGTCTTGCGGTTGAGGGTGAGTTCCGGTAGGGACGCGGAACGGATAGAATCGGAATCAGCCATGGCTGAACCTCCCGGAGAGGTTGGTTGTGGTTAGGGTCTCGGTGCGGGTGTCAGCCGTACCGGGGCCTGCCTTTTCAGTGGCCCACCTTTCAGACACGGATTATAACGGTTCTCGGCGGATTGTCTAGGACGGAATGAGAGATTAAGATGTTGAAAGAAAAGGGATAATTGAACTATGATGGATTTCTTCGGAGCCATTGGCGGCGGACACCCCTCCGCCAATTTAATTCTGGGTCACCTGTCTGCCTTGCCTGCGGCAGGCCGAACTCCTCCGGGTAGTCCGCGCGCAGAAAGTATAGGCCCTGGGGCGGAGCGGTGACACCACCGTGCCTGCGATCGCGGATCCGCAGCAACTCGCGGACCCAGGAGACCGGCTGGTCACCGAACCCGATGGCCATGAGAACGCCGGCGATGTTGCGTACCATATGGTGCAGAAAGCCATCTGCCCCGATACGCAGCTCAAGTACCTCTCCGCACCGCTCTAGGCTGATGTAATGCACGTGCCGCACCGGGCTCTTGGCCTGGCAACCGAGGGCTCGAAAGCTGGAAAAATCGTGCTCGCCGACCAGATCCGACCCGGCGCGACACATCACGTCCGGGTCGAGTGCCCGGTGCACCCATACTGTTTGGTTGCGCAGCAGGGACGAGCGCGTCGGTCGTGACAGGATGCGATAAAGATAGTGACGGGCGGTGGCGCTGAAACGGGCGTGGAACTCCGCGTTCACCGGGCTGGCCCAGAGCACATTGACATCCGGCGGAAGATTGACGTTGGTACCCAGCACCCAGGACCGTTTGCTCCGCTCCGCTCTGGTATCGAAGTGAATGACCTGCTCGATGGCATGGACCCCAGCATCGGTGCGCCCGGCACAGTGGGCGCAGACCGCGTGATCGGCAACCCTACCGATGGCCCGTTCCAACTGTCCCTGAACCGTACGCTGATTGTCCTGTAGCTGCCAACCGTGAAACGCGCTACCGTCGTACTCGATCCCCATGGCGATGCGAATTACTGCGTCGATCGACGTCGTTACTGCCACTTAAAAATCCCGTGTGGTTCTATAACCTGTCCGCAGTTCGCGTAGGTTGGGGCAAGAAACGAACCCCAACAACCCAACCGGGAAAGCCGATGTTGGGGTTCGTTCCTCACCCCAACCTGCAGGCTATTCGATCCTGGCGCTGTTTGGTGTTGCCTGCGAAGGCGTCTTTTTAATACGCAGATTTTCACGATTATTTCGTTCTTAATCTGCGGAAATCTGCGTAATCTGTGGATAAGAAAAGTTTGGTCCCCCAAACTGTGCTAAATTATTCAGAATTGCTTTGCGTCCATTGGCATCCATTTGCGGACTCTTCTCCTTCGATCTCGGCGCTATTCAGCGTTATTTAGTATTGCCCGCGAAAGTGTCTTACTTTAACCGAGTAGCCGGCATTCGCTTCAAGGTTTGATTGCGGGAATCAACCACAATCCCAACAGATTCCAGTGCGGTGACGCCAAGAATAGGCTCAGACTCGGCAGCGCCGAAAATTAGTGTACCGCCGACGATTTCACCCATGAACTCGATATCGCCTGTGGTTATATCCATTTTTGTTTCGCTGCTGTCCGCAAGCTCGTAGATACGCTTGGCCTTGGGTTTTAAGCCAATCGCTTCCAGCCGGTCTTTAGGCACAAGCGAATCGACCGCACCTGTGTCGACCAAAAACAGACCTTCCCAGGCCCTCTCCGGGTCGGCGGGATTTCTGATGGTTACGGTTACATGCGTGGCGCCCATTCTTGCCTCTCATTGGATTTCTAACGGCGTCCAAACTTCATGCTTTACTATGCACGAATTTTGCGACCACCAAACCAACCAATATCCAACCGACCAGGATGTCCAGGATCGTGGCGCCGACATAGAGTACCGGAAACGAGAACCAGTTCCAATAGGGTACATGGCTGACAAAACCGATTGTCAGACCCACGAGTGCGAAGAATCCGACCTTCCCCCAGTAGGTCAGACCGCCGGTCATGCCCACGAGCGTCAGCACGAGAAAGGCCGACATAATCTGGGTAATCAGGCCGATAGCCATTTGTCTCCCCATATTCATCTCGGTGCCGTGTGGCAGTACATTGGCAAACGCTCCCACCTGGTCGGGGCCGTGGTCCTGTTCGGAGAACGGTAAATAGTACACGCCCTCCCGTGGTGCATTCTCTTTGAGGACCTGCGAGACTGCGGCCTCATCCGCAAATCCGTTGGCTACCATCATATGCCAAGGTAATACTGCCCAGGAAATAAATCCCCAGACAAACAACACCAGTCCGGCCACTACACTCAACAACAGGTTTTTCTTCATGACATTCTCTGCGTGATTTGATGTTCAAAGGCGTAACTTCCGCATTCTTACTTGTATTCTCTTATGGGCACTTTGAAAAATACGGTTTTCGTCTACAGTCTATCTCAACAATCAATGGTTTAGAGTCGCTTGATTGGTGAAAATGCCTATTTTTCAAGGTGCCCTTATATCAATGTCAGCATTCCGTGGTAATCGTATGGCCCTGAATTCCGGCACTCCCTGCCGGAATGACGAGGTGGGGGCTGAACGGTTACATTCCGTGACACTACATATTCCCCGCACTCTAAACGATAAACGCCGTACTTTTCCTTTTTCCGTTTGCGAATCTTAGAGGCTGTCTAAAAACTAATCCACTGATTTTAATAGAATCGTGCCCGTAGGGTGGGCTGTGCCCACCACATACGACGCCTGAGAGGTGGGCACAGCCCACCCTACGGGC
>Ga0209679_1001498_pt1 | contig 10113 bp, 8 predicted proteins | sample WorMetHEROISLAND_4_FD_187408 | JGI IMG/M metagenome (GOLD analysis project Ga0209679, IMG submission 187408) | Marine gutless worms symbiont microbial communities from Max Planck institute for Marine Microbiology, Germany - Olavius sp. 2 HERON... ...
CAGTGACTCTACTGTTTGTGACTTATACCCCATTTACACGATGAAGCTAGCTCGTCAAGCCAGCTCGACGAGCGCTCGTCGAGCTGGCTTGACGAGCTAGCTTCATCGTGTAAACGGGGTTTTACTTACCCTATGTGCAAAATGCGGTATTGCTATCGTAAGTCGTCCGTTCGTCCGCCTGTAACGTTGAGGTACCAAGGTCGTGTAGGTTGTGATACTTCGAAAGTAATTAATGAGTAATTAGCTTAGGGCCTTCGATCCTCGGAGCCCCAACATCGGCGATATATTCCAAGGGAACAACCCAAAATTCGGGTGGAATAGGGGTGGGGGTCGCTGTCCTCAGCAGAATCTGCAATATTTGAAACGGGACAAGATAGGACCAACATTACTATTGATGACTAATAGGAAGTTGCATATGCGCATTCGATTGGTACCTTGGATGACCTTGAAGGGTCATTACGTACTCTGTTTCAACATGCATGCATTTTCGGAGCCCCCCACGAAAATTTGAACGAAGACAGACCGATTCTATCGGCGGCGAAGATGTAGCGCAATGAATCTAATGTGGATATATGCGGGGGTTCCCATGGGGGGCGTCAAACGACAGTGGGGTTGTGGACAATGGCAAATAACCTTCAGCAAGTTGCTAGTTTACTGTGTGTTCAAGCCAACTCAGCCTCCTACCCTCAGCGGACGGGAAATAGTAGTAGCATACGGGCTACGAAGTGAAGGTGTAGTGTGGTTGATTGGGGCTGTGGTACGTCTGTAGCTGCACCGCAGATCCAACTGTCATTCGGCGCATGCAATGCATGGCCCCTTCAGAGAGGTGGGCGAAAATTTCTCCAGAAACTTCTCCCGAATCAGCTTTGGTGAATGTCAGTTTTGCATGAAAATATTGACCAAGCCTCAGCACCAGCAGTGTTCTGTGACGCATAAAATGCACCAAATGTGCTGGCCGTATCTTCAGAATCTTTAAAGATAAGGCCAGCATTATTATATAGGGATATGGAGTCCGTCATCAGGTTGCACTTATCCCAAACCACGACATCCTGAATGACCCTGAATGGCCATTTTATGTTAAAGTCTGTTATAACCGGCGTAAAAACGTCCACGGATATTATTATAGCTAATCGTATTAAGTCAGTTCACTTCGCCAGGTGGCAGCACTATTCAGCGGAGGTTTGCTGTGTCGCCGCGCTCCTAGTTATAATGATGACGATGTCTGCTGGCTGGTGCTGTGCTGTAGGGCGGAGTCTATTGTGGAGAAGCTGGTAGGGCACTGGCTGTCTCTATGTATGTACGACCACCTACGTCGTCAGACGCCAGGCAAGGCTCTTTACAAACTCTACCAGGCGGTCAAGTGTCAGACAGAGAAGGGAGCTGTCGATGCCATCACTGGTGAGGCGCGGTACTCGTTAAATAATGCTCGACTACTCCGTGAAAACATCGATCCAAAAAAACTGGTAACCGCACATCTTTACAGCAATTTTCAGTGTTTTCGCTGGCTGTATCTTCGGAAACTTTAAAGATAAGGCAAGAATTATTATATAGAGATACGGAGACCCTCATCGGCTTTACACTGATCACAAAACACGTGATCTTGAATGACTCTGAATGACCATTTTACGTTTAAAGTTGTTTTCACGCTGCTGCTGCTGCTGCTACTACTACTACTACTACTAGGCTACTACTAGGCTACAACTTTTGCTATTTGGTTTAATGAGCTACTTGTCAAGAGCTGCTACCGTGAAGTCGGTTGCCCACGGGAGAGCCTTTGACAGTTGGTGCAGCAGTTTTTTGTCGTTTGTGTCGCCCAACCAACAGAGTCAAAGCACTGAAGTTAATGAATGATGGTAGTAGTGATGAGTGAATGTGATGATGAAGTGGCTGCTGCTGCTGCTGCTGCTGCTGCTGCTGCTGCTGCTGTTGCTGCTGCTGCTGCTGATGACGATGACGACGACGACGACGTCGACGACGACGTCGACGACGACGACGACGACCACGACGACGACGACGTCGACGACGACGATGTGGCTGCTGCTGATGATGACGATGATGATGATGATGACGATGATGATGACGTTGATGATGATGACGATGATGATGATGACGATGACGTTGATGATGATGTGGCTGCTGCTGATGATGACGATGATGATGATGATGATGATGTTGATGCAGACTGTGCAGGTGATGTTGAGGGCCGGTGACGACATTGAGAAGGAGACAACATGTAAAGTGTTGAGTTGTGATACAATCACGCAAGCCAAGAACAAAGCTCTTGACGCGCTCTATCCCAATGTACCCTTCACCAGCAGACCAACTGCACAGGATGTCAGACTCTGTATGTTCATCGAACACCTGCATGCGTACTTGTTCGTTTAAACGTTTAGTAAACTACAGTACTAGGTCTAACACCAAGAGACACGTTGCGTGAGATTAGGTAATGACAGGAGCGAGGTGACCTGGGTAGCGCTGTAAGCTCCCCCAGCAGGGTCCAGGGCACAGCACCGGCCGAAACGTATTTGGTGCATTTTAGGCGTCACCGAACACTGCTGGTGCTGAGGATTGGTCAATATTTTCATACAAAACTGACATTCACCAAAGCTGATTCGGGAGAAGTTTCCGGAGAAATTTTCGCCCAGCTGTCCGAAGGCAGCTATCCATTGCATGCGCCGAAGGACAGTGGATCTGTGGTGCAGCTACAGACGTACCACCGCCCCAATCAACCACACTATGCCGTCACCCCACAGCCCGTAAGCTACTACTATTTCCCGTCCACTGAGGCTAGGAGGTTGAGTTGGCTTGAACACAGAGTGAGTTAGCAACTTGCTGAAGGTTATTTGCAAATGGCCTGAGTGAGCGTTGAAGTCGCAAACTTATTGAAAATCTTTATTTCACCATATGGTAGTAAATAAACGAAAAAATTATAAATAAACAACACAAAAAAGACAAAAATTAGGCAAGAGGCTAGTTAGACACTATACATTTAGTCCATGACACATCAGACAAGTTGTTGTACTTACTATTAAATTTACTGCATCTGTTATCGAGGATAACACTGGGTAACTCAAAACCATTTTTTTGACATTCTATGACTATTTAAATATTAACTGTCTTAAGCAATTTCGTGAAAAGTCGATCAACAACAAAATCTAGCGATCTAAGGCCGATGTCAGACACGCAACAAAGTTGAGCAACTTTGTCGCTCAACTTTGTTGGGCGACAAAATTGCCCGTCTGACTTCGCAAGTTGCCCGACTTTTGACGAGTCGCGCAACTAATTTGCCGGATAGAAACCATCTCTATTCTTCGGCAGTTTCTCACTCTGTCGCTGAGCTGTGATTGGTCAATTGTTTGTTTACACGTGAATTGTTGATTTTGTTGTAAATTGTTAAGGTATTATTTGTTTTATATATCATTTAATATTTGTTATTTAAAAGTAAATTAATATATAATGGAATGGACGGACTCCAAGATACTAGAAGCCATGTTTATTTGGCGATTGTTTGTCAATGGAAAATTGACAGTTGCCTAGGCAAATTTGTTGCGCGATAAAGTTGAGCGACAAAGTTGCTCAACTTTGTTGCGTGTCTGACATCGGCCTAAGGTCAGACTTGTTCATGAGACATGCTTCAAGACTGTATAACAGAGCAGGGATGCATTTGCTGCAAATAAATTGTAGGGTTGTTTTTGTTGCTTATTAGTTGGATGTTCTACCACTGTAGACTAGACTAGTGCTCAACCAACAAGGTCATTGCAGTCTGTCTGTCTGTGGTGCAGTCTGGCACACTGGTGCGAGGAAGGAAAGCGAACTTGGGCTGGAAGACGACGACGGCTTCACGCAGCCAATCGACGGCTGGAAAAGAGTCAACACTCTGGCACACTACAACGTTCAAGATCACTCCGACATCCACCTGGTCTATGACAGTGATAGGACGAACAACGTCGCTGACGGAGAACCACATGTTGTCGTCAACGCAGACGGTACAACATCAATTATCTCCTCTCTTCTGTGTAACCAACTATTTCAGCTATTGTTATTTACAGGTTATCACACGCCTGTTTTTATATCGGCCCATATATCAAGCCCGAATATCAATAACTGCCTGAGACGTAGACGAGAACACTGTTATCGACCGAAGGCTTGATATAGGGCCGATATGAAAACAACCGTGTGATAACCTCTTTATAGCACGATCGTACTTACCTATTCACCAAAGAATCAATTACTTTATCTGCCATAATAGTCTACTAGAATAATGCTGAAAATAACTGATGAATGACTGATCGTCTGCTGCAGTGTTTATACAGCGCGCTAGTACCACTTTCAACTAGAAAAAGCTGCACGTGGCAAGTGTTGCCCAGTGCAAAGTATCGGCCTATGCGCCTAGTTGTACACGCTGCGTTGCGACGTATTGGAAAGAGCAGACACGGCGGTCACAAAATTGTAAATATCTCCCGTAATTGTGAACGGATTTAAAAACGGATTTCAGCAATGGATTCAGCGTATTTTTCTGGTCGTAGTGGAGGCTGAATTTTTTTCCGAAAAATTTTCTTTGTCTTCAAAATTTGGATGCACTTTACCGCCCTGTAGCTGCTAAACCGTTTGTGCTAGAGGATTTGTGTTTGGACATGGGCACTTCTGTGGCATCTGCCCTAACTGCTGAAACCATTTTTGAAATTATGAAATGTATGTCTGATGTCGATATGCGTGGCCGCGGGTGCATGGGGTCAGAATCCGAAGATTTCAGGTTTTTCAATTCTGGCTATGCCCACGATAGAAATATTTCGATTTTTCGACGTCGGGCATCCAGGGTAACGAGAAACACGTTAATTAAGCCAAATTATGCTAGTGTGAGGCAGTCGACGGATTCGCTACACCGTGACACGCACAAAGTGACAAAAAAGTTGTGGCGGCACCGTGCTCTGAAACCGCTGGAGGTAAGAAGCTCCAAAAATTCACGGAGACGTGTTTTATGGCACACTACTATGCCTGTAAGTTTGGTTTAAATCGATTAAGAATTAATGGAGATATTCGACAAAAACCGCTATAATGGACAAATTGGTAATTGCAATGTATCGGCTTAGGCCATTACAACAACCAATTAGAGAAGTCCGTCGCTATCCATGACATATGGAAATTCCGAACTAAGCTACGCTCTCTATAGAAGTGCTCGCACTGATATCAGCTCCGGGAATTTCTACCTATAATGGACCGTTGCTAATGATAACAATCCGTTGCTAGGTTTAACAGCCAGTCCGCAGGCAACATGTGAGGGCTGATATGCATCGATCGTATGATAAACTCGTATAAAACTCAACCAGTATATCAATGTATTTACAGTGGCTCATTGTTAAATCACGTAAATTTCTAATTATTTTTGAAACAGTTAAAAAGTTTAAAACTGTGAAGAAACCCAGCATGTCCGTTTATAATGAAAACATTCTGTTTAAACAAGAAAAGATGTCGGCGCCGAGTGCCAACATGATATGCCGCCGTCCGCCCGGCTGCCGAGCATCTCAGGCGTTGACAGTAAATTAGGCCTAACAATGGTTAGGCCTAGTTTGCTATGGGCTTCTGAGCTTGTTTCACCGCCCATAAGTGAACATGATGCCAGATTTCTATGGAGGGTTTTGACATCCGGTGACCTTGACCTTTGACCTTTTTATCTGAAAACTGGCACTTCACTTACTCGTTCACAGAGGAACCTTTATAGCAGTTTTATTTTTTGTGCGTTTTCTTCGTTTTTGAGTTTACGAGCGTGTACGGGGCAGACGGACATACGTACGGGGAAGACGCGTAATCTAATCTTGTTTACTTTATAGCTTATTACTTATTAAATAACCATTAGTGCGAATGAAATAGTTAATAGGTTTCACGCTGATATTGTAATGATTCTAAACGACATTTTCGCGTATATCTCCCCAGAAACTGGATCAATTTGAACGAAACTTTGTCAAATGGATAGATGATGAGGAAAGAATAAGATTTTCGGCGAGATCACTTCAGGGTCCCCTTATAAGGGAATAAAAACAAATATTTTTGTGAGAAATTCTACGCATCTCTCGCCATCCACCAATTTCAACAAAAAATCGGCTGAAACACGTAGGCCTAAATTTACATCTTAAAACCAACTTTTGAAATTGTTGCATAAAGGGGTTGCTGGCTTTTGGGCGTGCTATTACATATTCGCACTTACTTACTTTCTCCCTAAAACAACAGCATAAGCTCGATTTTGAGTATTCAGAGGCTACAGCGCACGGATACGTTTTTGGACATTCTGCCAACTATGCGCTTTTTTTCCGGTTGAGCTTTTTATGGCGTAGTACTGTTTTCGAGTTCTTGTCCACCACGAAACAACGAACCTTTGATCCTTCTCGAAACGTCGTCTGTGGTAAGTCTGGCAAGATGATGTAGACGTACGATATACAGCCTTGGGCACTGGTTGCACACCCATACTGCAGAGCCTAGGTCGACTCAGCCTTCTACCCTCCGTGGGATGGCAAAATGAGTATCAGCTTTCGAGCTGAGTAATAATAATAAATGTCGATGGTGGGTGTGGCTTCTGGCAGCCTACAGGCGGACTCACAGCCCGGGTCGTTTGGCCTGGTCTGAGGGTCGGCGGCCGCTTGGCGCCGTGCCATATTCATCACATGAACCGGGTGAACTCTGGCAGTGGCTTTGAGCTGCGATGACAGCACCATAAAGATTGTCGTTGATATTATTATTATTATTAGTTGTTGATTGTGTTGATGCAGGTGGACTTGGGTTGGCGACATCAGATGGAGTGATTACACTGCGACCAACCAGTGCGCAGGACCGAGTCTGGCATCTTATGAAACACCAGACTGGTAATGGCACTGGCTGTACCAGTGAGTCGGCAGCGTGTCTCATTCCAGAGATCCACCTCAATCGACTTCTCAGCACCAAGGTACAGCACCGTCACGACTTACTGCTGATACTGCTGCTGCTGATATTTTATTTCTCTTGCTAACTTAGCCTCCTATCCATTCTGGGTCGGTAAGTAAGTAAGTGAGTCGGATTGAATGTTGTACTACTGTACACGTGACAGATCATTTCGGAGAGACAATCTTTCTAGTCAGTCAACTGCACAGTCTGTACAGCTGCTAGAACTGGACGGTAAATGAGTTCCGGCGACCAATGGAAAGAATGTTAATTTTTCTACTGGAAAATAAACGACGCGATTGCGTGATGCGCCGACAACACACGCTCTGCTTATACTGCATTCTGGCTCTCACGTTTGCGACTGACCGTTGCAACAACTACTATAAGCTGCATCCGAGCCCAAAACCCACTGAAACTGTCGGCGAAAAGCGCAAATGCATCCATACGAAATTAATATCCCGCCTCAGGGCTCCGTCGAAATTTCCCGGAATTCCTACCCGAACAAAGAAATATCAATCATTTATGGCTTTTCCATCTGCCAACCATCAATAGTTTGCCTTTAACTTAGGCCCAGCATCACCATCTAGTTAGACGTTTGCTGGCAACGTGGGGGTTGAAATGCCCCCAGGCATATCTCGAGTTCTAGAGCACATCGACACAATTCCAACGGCTACACCTATGTTTTGGGGGTCAAGCTTTCTAGTGGTGGTACTTCCAATTTCGTGAGAAGTCGATGTGTGTTGGAAATCTAAGTGGCATCTAAATTACTGGAAGTACAAATAACTTTGTTGGTTTTATAGACACACATGTCCTTTCAAAAACGATGCATGGGTTTATGACTATGTACGAAACATCTAAATCTCCAGCAATTATGGCCGACGCTAGCTCGTGTCGAAAATCCAAGATTGCAACCAACTAACCGGAAGTACTGATATCTCCGAAACTGTAACATATGTCATCAAAATTCCCACGGCAAACCTACGGCATTCGACCATGGCAAACTTGCAGGAAGTGTACCTAGGCGATTTCAATAATGACCGACAATCGGAAATGCCGGTATAAACCGGAAATAGTTATATCTCTGAAACTATGTGAGGTACAGTTAAAATTCTAACGACAAATCTGCGGTTTAATACCATGTATAGGTGGGAAATAGTGTTGGCAAGTGAGTACAACAGCGACCGACAACCGGAAATATCGATATGGCTCCCAAAACCGGAAATAATTACACCTCTGGAACTCTAACAGATAGCGTCGAAATTCCAACGCCAAATTCGGGATTTTTGACGTTGATGATGGTGGTGATGATGTTGGTGGTGATGATGATGATGATGATGATGAATGTGCAGATGACAATTCAAAAGTTCATCGACGACTCATTCATAAGTATTCTGACGGTCGACTCCACGCTTCCAGCCGCTGTCAAATATCTCTATGATTTCTTCGACTCAGCGGCCGAGCGTCACGGCCTTACTGACCCCAGTGTCGTTCATGCGTGGAAAAGCAACAGGTAAACAACTGAAACTGCTATCTGTCATTAAATAAGTAAATGAACTTCTTTCTATAGTGCATGTATGTATGTCTGTCTGTCTGTGTGTCTGTCTGACAGTGTCTGTCTGTGTGTCTGTGCACAGCGGACCGGTCAATCAGACCAGTTTAAAACGGTTAAAGCAATGAACTTCCAATAGAAGTGATACGACTTTTCATTGCTGTGGCGTCTCGTGTGTGCTGCCTTTGACGTTTCGTCCTTCGTATACAGTGAGATGCACTGACTGGCATTACCCTGCTGACGCCAGTGATGATATGCGAAGGCAAAGAAGGATATTTATCGGCGATCGGATCGCCGATTATTATAACAATCTGGAACGTCGTTTTCTCTAATAAATCTCGGAAACTTGGATGGATTTGGATAAAACTTGGCAGGTGGGGTTGAGGCCTGAAAAGACTAAGCCTTGCACGTTTACAGCGAAATCGTGCTATGGGTTTCGGACAGAGCACGAAAAAATGGCTCGCATGTGACGTGAACCACGCACCACTTCTGCCACTTTCCTTGGATCGATTTCCGTCAAACTCCCACGAACACGTGTCCAGGTGGCGTCTCGCGAGTCGCAACACATTGTGTCATATTCCAGGAAAGTTTCCATTAAGAGATCTTATTTGCCGAAAAACCCTCTTTTTAGGGTACCCTGTTTTGTGATCAGGCTACGGGTCACCGGAAAAGTTCTGCGATGCCTACACTCTTTCATAGTGGACATCCCACAGATGTGCCTTTCCTAAATGACTTTTGCTGAGGGATGAACCGCTTTCCAGCTATCCACCTCTGAATGTTATCCTTTGCCGCAGTATCAGCAATGGCGATACCTGGATGAGGAGACAGTCGCGCCCCCTGGCGAGAGGCGGGACACTAATCAATATAGGCCTGTAATTTTTTCAAACATCACTCGCCACGTGGCGCCACCATAGGCTACGCCGATCGGATCGCCGATATGCACGGGTATACTAATCCAGTGCACATTTTCTCGTTTGAGATAGAGTAGTCAATTCGTGATACAGCCGTGTGTGTGTGTGTGTGTGTCCGTGTGTGTGTCCGTGCAGTCTGCCTCTGAGGTTCTGGGTGAACCTGATCAGTAATCCTGACTTCATCTTTGACATCCGCAAGTCGGACTCTGTCGACTGTTGTCTGGCGGTGATTGCTGGAGCGTTCATGGACAGTTGCTCTTATACAGAGCAGAAGCTCACCAAGGTCCACTACAATCTTCTCTTAGATCTAGGGTTAGGGTTAGGGTTAGGGTTATTACTGGAGCGGTGATAGCTGGAGCGTTCATAGACAGTTGCTCTTATACAGAGCAGAAGCTTACCAAGGTCCACTACAATCTTCTGTTAGCTGTTTGTTCATCAGCTCAATCTTGTTCTTGTTCTTTGCCTCCTGTCAATTATCTTCCGTCTGTTTTCCGTGATTATTATGACATCCGCCGAAGGAAGCTGGTTATGTTTATGGTCTGTTTGTTTGTCTGTCTGTCTGTCTGTTTCTGTGACCGCTAGATTACTGAGAAAAGGTTATGAAGTTACGAGGCGATCAAAAAGTTTTGCAATTGACTGTGATATAATCAATATTTAATGAATTTGGTTTTTTACCGCTGTTGCTTAAACTTTTTTAATGTTTGTGTGAAAAATAAATGTTTATTCTATGGTTAGCTATTCTAT
>Ga0209679_1001499_pt1 | contig 10110 bp, 7 predicted proteins | sample WorMetHEROISLAND_4_FD_187408 | JGI IMG/M metagenome (GOLD analysis project Ga0209679, IMG submission 187408) | Marine gutless worms symbiont microbial communities from Max Planck institute for Marine Microbiology, Germany - Olavius sp. 2 HERON... ...
CCGCTGGAGCTAAAAAGCTCCAAAAATGCACGGAGACGTGTTTTTGGCACACTACTGTGCCTGTAAGTTTGGTGTAAATAGATTAAGAATTGACGGAGATATTCGAGAAAAACTGCTATAATGGCCAACGTGGTAGATGCAATGTATCGGTAGGCCGATACATAATAAACGTTTGTTGAGCGCCATACGCGAAGCTACGAATAAAAGGACAGAAAAAAGAATGGAAACGAGGTTGTTAGGAGCTATACGCACCTTTAACCTTTTAACCTTTAACCTCGGTCGAATGGCTGGCTCCCTCAGCAGCTAGCGAATAACCCGGACCCGGAAGGCGGGTCCCAAAAAGCTACTCTAGCTGTTCTTCTTCTTGTTCTTAGAGACAGTTCTCTAAGGGTCCAAAAATCCCCAAGGCTTTCTTAATACGCAGCGGAGCGCAACGAAACTTTGCATACGCATTCATGCTGACATTCCCCACAGATCTACTGTCTCAGATTTTTCACTTATTTTCTAATTACTGTGTAATTAGCTAGTTAATTAGCATAGACCGGGGAGTGCACTCGGTATGTAACCAAACACCTAGGTCAACTCAGCCTTCTATCCCTCCGGGGTAGGTAAATCGAGTACCGGCGTGGCTGGCAGGTAACAGTAACATTGTGTCATACGTCGCTTGCCATCACACAGTCTGTGTGATCCTATATGGCAAGCGACATCCCGCAGCTCCGAGGTTGTTAGGAGCTATACGCACCTTTAACCTTTTAACCTTTAACCTCGGTCGGATGGCTCGCTCCCTCAGCAGCTAGCGCCTAAATGAAGAATGTCTGCATGTTAAATTTGAGTGTTTACAGTATTTCCCGAGGCGCTAAACTTACGCGGGCACGCTTGGGCGTAGTCGTCACAACAGTCTCCGGCGTCGAGGCAAGCGGCATCGCAGAAGCACGGAGTCGCCATCTGCTTCTCCTCGACGTCGACGTCTTCGTCGTCGTCCACCAGCCCGCGGCACGTGTTGTTCTTGCTCTGGCAACAAAGTCCAGACGCTCGGCAGCTTCCGCGCCGCGAAGAGACCACCGGCGTTGAATCGACCTCGTTGTCTATAGCCAGAGTCGCGCGCGTGACGACCACCAAGACGGCTACCAACATCGTCGTGCTGAACTGCTGTAACACGACGCGATGCAGAACGTTTTACAAAATCTGAAGGGTAGTTATCTTCATCAGTTGCGTAGATAAAACTGATAATTAACGAAAACAACAAAACTTTAAACACAGTGAATACCGATGAGCGTATAGGAAATTCGATTAAAGGCACGAACTCCTGACCAACTTACCTTCGTTTTGCCGAAAGCCATCATACAACTTCGTCGTATGGCCGGATGCAAAATGTAGTTCTACGGTGTCTAATCCTCCCTTATAGCAGATCCGCCAGATACAGTGTTGTGGCTAGAAGCTACGATCGTGACGCACGTCTAGGGCGATGTCCGGCTCAAGCCTCAAGGACCTCACGCTCGAATGATAAGAAGCAGTTGGTTAGTGCGGGCCTCGCCGCCTTCCCACTGATCAACTTATTACGCGGAATGGCGGCCTCCTCGCCAAGTCAGTCCCGATAGCCGGCTGGCCTGACAAGTTCGTGGCTGGCATGCTATGGTACCGTCCTTTGATATCTAGATTCCGACGAATTGGTACTATGCGTGAGTAGGAGATGGCGGCGGATTGGCAGAGAAGGCTCCTTTCTTCGACAGAATTTACTGCACAGCAGATAATAGATATAGGATGTCGAACCTCCTAGCCTCCGAAATTGCCAAACATTACCCGAATTTTTAAGGCTCAAATGACCGAAAATCCCATCACTTTATATCTAAACTTTTAACATTTTCCCCTGGAGCACCAACCCCATTGCAGCCCACGATTTCTCCCTGAACATTTCTATAAACGCGCATCATATGACGCCGTTATTGCTGTCGAAATTCTGTCCGTCTGTCATAAGCCTGGACGGTGGACCACGTCGAAAAGATTCTAGATACAAACGTACCGTTTTCGCTATACAGTAGAGTGATCTGGTAGCCAAAATTCGTGGTCGTGGGTTCAAGAGTTCAAACGGGGTACCCTCCTTTCGAAAGTGAGAATTTTGACCAATACGCCGTTATAACTCGGAAACAGGGCGAGATACGGCCTCGGCTACTATGAATCGCTAATAAAAAATCGCACACGGGCGTTCGACTGGGATGGAAATATACGATGACCTTGAATGACCTTAAATAGCCACTGTGCCCCAGTTTGCTCTTTAAGAGTGCAAACTTTACGTTTTCGGAGCTAATTACATGGGAATTAGTAAACCACTGTAGCCAAGAGACTAGCTTTGACGATATAAGGTTTCTGCGAATGGTGCATGTGGGGATTTGCTAGAGATGTGGCGTTATACAAGCTGCTAGTAGTCATAGCCGGGCGATTGATGATTCGACGACGCGCGAAATTGCCTCAGTGAAATTTAAACCAGATTTATCGCTGAATCGGCATCACGATAATTCTTCCTTCGTATTCATTCCTATCGTTCAGACACTGTCATATGTCCTATAGGACGCATTACGCGTCTTGCCCGTCCATCCGTCCGTCCGTCCGTCAGTCTGTCTGTCTGTCCGTCTTTCTCGTACGGGCTCGTAACTCGAAAACGGAAAACGTAGAAAAAATCGTTCTCTAGGGCAATAGTAAGTGGAATGCTAATTTTCAGTTGAAAAGGTCAAACGTCAAAGGTCAAGGTCACCAGACGTCAAAAACCTCCACATCAATCAATGTTGTGATCGTCGTCGCGAATAATAAACTACAGACTCGTTCGCCAGATGGCGCCGCACTGTACGGACGGCCGCATATCATGTCGGCACGCGGCGCCGACATCTTTTCTTGCCTTCAATCCTTTCAAGAAAAGTCAGCGACGTGATGAACCACTTCTGTGTATTCATACCTGCTCTTCCTGTCGCTGTGTTGATGTGGTCCACGAGCACGATATAACAGCGGTCTCGAACCGTCTTGTTCCCAATCTGTCACTGGTCTTCAGTGGCGTCGCAAGGATTTGGTGCGAGGGGGGCACGAAACTAAGAGAGTAATTTTTAGTGGATAGACAACCACACGGAGTCGAATTCAGAGTTTGTGCGGCTCTAAAGTGACCTGAAAAATTAAACAGATGGAAGTCGAGGGGGCACGTGCGCCAATGCTGGTCTTTCACTCATGTTGTGGTTAATTCAAAATTTATTGGCTACAGGATGTGAAGATTCACTCACCTTTTACTTACTCTCTTTAAAAAGCAATGCATTATGTATTATTCTTATTATGTAGTTATTGTTTCAGCAAAATTTTTCAGACCAGATCTGATGATGTTATTGCCGAATGTATGAATATGTTCAACTGCTTGCCTGTGGCCGATGCGATCTCGAGACGAAGAAAAAATTTTCTGTTAAAACTCAGTCTAACAACTTTTTATGCCAAATTTGCCGTTCTGTTGCACAAATTGAGCTATGATTGTCCATACTGTATATTCATGCATTTAGCTACTGATGTGCTCATCATTACTATATATATTTAGTTAAGTCTTAGTTAAGCTTTTTATTTCATCTGTTGCTTAAATTTTTGTATGCCGGTCACGGTGAATAAAGATGTGTGTGTATTGCTGTTAACGATTAGCATTGCTGGTCTTGTGTCTTCAGATTCTGGTCTAGTTCGCATCACTGAGCCGTAACTCTGTCCAGTCTGCTATTATCGTGAATTCATTCTGTCCAGTTGTCCTTGTACCTGAACATGTTCCTATTTGTATTGCATTTACGTGTCCTAATATGTTAGTTTCTGTCTGCATGTGCTTGGGGAAAAGTTTTGGTTCAGTACAAATCTTCTCTAAAACCTATAATTTTATTTTTTTCTGATTCCAGGAAACTCTCCAAATTTTGCGATATCACATAATCTCAAACGCCTGTAGTATACTCGTTATATTTTTCTCAAAAGTCCAACATTTTCGCATCCAAATTTTGCTATTTGTTTGACGGCGTTCGCATTTTCCAGACGTCGGAGTATCCCGAATTCACACCATTATTGAAAACACGTTTATTCCGACTGCCGGAGACACATTAGATACTTCATGTTTTAGGTTGCCATGCGTGATGCTTTACTTACTTATTTACTATTACCAAAACATCCTTTTCCAGGCTATGGCCATAGTGTCCCTCGATGCCCGGTTATCACGCTGAGCACTGGTGGCAGTTCTGGGTTGAAACCAGCGCGCTGCATTAAGCGTCGCCCTCTGCCCTGTACTAGCCAGTCTGCGATGCGTCAAAGGGTGTGGGGTCCAGCTGACCACCGTCCCCAGGTGTCTCTCGCGCTGCCCGCTGGCCGAGTAATCGTTTACACGTCAGTCACGGCGGCCTGTCCGTATTAGCGCCATCGGTAGTGTAACGTAACGGACTCGACGTCGATGCCTAAAAATTAACGCTGTGGATAGATAGCTACGTTCTAAAGACCAACGATCTGCTTACTTGCTGAATCCCAATTTCTTTGAGTCAGACTCGTAACCAGCAGCGCTTTAGAATAGCGGTAGTGGCGGCTCATTGCCGTGAGCTAAAGGCACCGCAGAGCATCATGCAATCATCCAACGCCATCTTCGCGCGATCCATGCAATCCATCTTCGCGGGACAGGAAATGAGCAGTAGCTTATGGGGTACGGGGTGAAGGCCTAGTGTAGCTGATTGGGGCAGTGGTATGTCTGCATGCTGCACCGCGGGTCCAATTGTTCGCTAGCGCGGGCAATGGATCGCCACATAATGCGCTGCGGTAGGCTCATGCCAATCAGCTGCCACTTCGGAGATTGTGAAGCGCTCCTGAGCATGTGTTCATCGTGGAGCAGCGCTATATCAAGTACCTGACCTTTACCTTTACCTTTTGCCTGTGCTAACAACGAATGCATCAGCGGTGCAGACAGCAGATACACCACCGCCCCAGTCATCCGCATTAGGCCTTCGCTCCGTAGCTCATAACTTATTGTCGGCGACTGAGAGAAGCCTTCATGCACTGCTGAGGATAGGAGGCTGAGTTGGTCTGAGGACAAATTAGGTTAGAAACTACTGTGATGAGTCTGAAAGACATTTTTGGATATATCTCTTCAAAAACTGGACGGATTTGGAGAAAACTTGGCAGAGAGATAGGGAATGAAGAAAGAGTGATACTATAATTTTTTTGGCGAGATCGCTCCAGGAGCCCCAGAGAAAGGGGCAAAATTGGCAAATGCCAACTTTCCTTCGTGATGAATGTCACGTGTTCGTTTGATCACCTTCGCTTTACCAATTTCCACGAAACTTGGCAGGAATACGGGAATGGGTGTCCGCATGAATCTTTTTGTAGAGGATTGTGAAATTTTTCCGTTCAGGGTTCGCTTTTCTCCAAAAACTGATTTTTCGGTAGCTTCGGTCAACTTTGGATATGCGAAGGGGCCGATAATCTGCAGGAGGGGAGAACAAAAGGGGTGGGGAGATCGCGTCATAGCGATGACTTATCGCCGATTGTAATAACTCGGTCAACAACATAAAGTTTATGGCAGCGACGTATAGTCCCAGCTCTAAACAGACGTCAAGTACCATTAACGAATGTTTGCTTTGAGTTATGATGTACGCGCCATTTTCCAGTCACCACGTCGCGACGACGATGTTAACCCCAGACGTTGGCGCAGTTCACGCACGACAGCGATTTTCGGAGGAAGTTTTGGGCTTTTTGTGCTTTCTAGCGAAAGGTTGACGACATGGTGGCGCATTGGGTGGAACGCAACAAATCCCAGGAAATGACCAAGAAAACAAGTCACATTCAGTGTCCTTAAAAAGGTCAAAAAAGGAGTTTCGGCCTATCGCGGATTTAGGGACCAAAGGAAAATAATTGCATAACAGTTAGCTGTGTCCGAATGCTTCATTGTAGATTTTTTATTAGTTCACTTTTGTGCCTCCGCCACCGATGTGTGTGTGTGCTAGAGATAGGAAAACGTTGAAAAGGACACAAACATCCAAAAATAAGCAACAAACAAAAATGTTTAAAACATGCAAAACTCAAAAGATGCGACTATATAAGTGATCACATGTCGATAAGTTTCTGCTTATCATTTCCAGTATAATTCTGTTCCCCAAACTGTCATTGCTGAGACTTTATATAGAATCTTGTACAGCAGTTATTCATAGCTGCTGTTTCTGGCAACTTCTTTTGGTGCATAATTTTCTGCGTTTAACGCGAAGTTGTCTATTCGTCGGTGTTCCTTAAGTCAAGATTGTCATATTTCAGACGTAACAGGCGCACTGCAGGCCCGGACATTTTTCATCCAGGGGGGCAGCTAGTCCACTTCTCACACAAGTTTTTGTACCATATACTGCATTTTCAAGCAATTATGCCTATTACGACAAGTTACCTTAGCGTGGTCTCTCCGTCTGCATGTCGTCTGTCACACTCGTGCACCCTGCTAAATCCGTTGGACGGAATGAGATGCCATTTGACAAAGACACGCGTGTGGTCCCAAGTGAAACTGTATTAGACAGGGGTCCCGGTCTCCCCACAGGAAGGGAATATTTTGGTTCGGGATCTCCAGTTCGCAGCGATGTCGCCTATTATTAAATTACTTTGGTTTTTTACTTTTGCGACAATATATTAAATTAATTATGTTATGTAACTGCATTCTACGAGGTTATTTATAAATAAATATTGCATCATTTAAAACTGTGGATTAATGCATTTCAATAAATATCTCTGGGTGGCCCATCGGACATTACCCAAATGATAACGTATTTCATCAAAATTAGATTTCTGACATTAGTATTTCACCAGGTAATGCAGGAACGCATTTATGGTGTGGTGGGTTATTTAACGATCTCTTTATTGCTAATTTCCTGCAGAGTGTGACAGTGAATAACTTTAGAAAATCGGTCAATATTTGATGAAGTTATGAAAAAAAACCTGGTGGCGTACTTTTTGACTCACCTTGTAGATAAATAATACAGCTGATAAATTGGCAGTACCACCTGTCTCACACTGCCATACGCCCGACGCCGTCTCCATAACGTCCCACTCCATGATCCGTGCCGTTCCCACTGCGTCACAATCGCCGATCTACATCTTGCGAGCGAGTGAGAAGAGCAACCTGGTGGTCGTTGTGGCGCGAGATTCTGACTGACCGTCAACGGGCACCTGCTACAAAATCTGGGGACGGCGAATTGGTATTGCTTGGCCGTTTTAAGCGACCGTGAAAGCGCCGAACGTCGGAAGGTTCGCTGAGTTTTTCGACAGAATGCAAAAATGTTGCACATACGAAAACGAAAATCGAAAATAACCAGAACTCCCTAACGCTTGAACGACGCCAAATTCCCCTAGTTTATTGAAAATCGACGATACGGCGTCAGATTTTGTACGGGCCAGGGACAATTTTGCAGACCACTTTGCCCTCTACAGGTTTTGTTAACGACTCTCCAGCTGTTCAATTGCATTTATGCCGGCGGGCACTGCCTATCAGCGCTTGGCCTCGCTGGTAATGAAATGAAATGAACGTTTAATGGCGTTGCAGCCAATACAGCTGGATAGCGGCAGTGCCTCGTTTGAACTGGTCATGGGGGGTCCTGTGATAGGACCGTGGCCGATAATTACCAGTCGAATCAGTGCACTGCTGGTGCATGTTGACCCTGGCAAGTATACTGTAGAGTGGGACCAGCCGCAGTCTATGTATCGTTTGTTACCACTGCTCTCTGTTGAAAGCTCGGCTGTGTCTGAATGCTTCATTATAGATTCATTATAGATGATTCATTATAGATGTCGGAGGCATTATGTTTTCGGGTTGTCCATCCGTGAGTGCTTTCATGCCTGTGTGCGCGTCCGGACGTGCGTACTCCTGTTAGCACGATATCAACGACAACAAATTTTATTTGCCAGAAACATAAACACAATAAAAGAAAAATAAAAATAATCTAACATCTGGCAGGCTACCAGGGAGCCATCTTACGGATGGAATTTCACCAAACTTTGGTTACTTGAGCCACTGACGAACAGTTGGTTTTTGGAGGTCAAGGGGTCAAGGTCAAGGTCGCTACAAGGTCAGATGTGCAAAACTTCGGGTTTCCGTATCTCCTTATCTGCTTGACGGATTTTGACAAAATGACGTACACATATTCTACATGTATACTAAGGCTAGATGAACTTATTAGGTTTTCAAGGTCATGAGGTCAAAGGTCACCGCAAGGTCACAGCAAGGTCAAATATTTGAGTGAATTATTGCGGCGGGCGGAGGCATCTACATCGTCTAGTTTTATTATACAACTTTTATTTTAACTGCATTGTGCATATATTTTATGAGTATGTTATGTCCATCATGTACGTAATTTGCTGCTTCCGGCCTAATAAGCGACGACGATCGTATGACTGCATTCAACGACGGCGCTCTGCATGGTAATGTGCGCTCGAAAAATCGCCAGTCCCCTTTACTCTACTGTGATATGGATAAATCTTCTTTTTAAATTAAGACAGAAAACAACAGGAAACGGAAGATTTCGGAATGACTTCATAAGAGAGACATAGATACCGGTATCGATCAATCAGAGGTCTTCGTAGAATACTGTCATCGCCGACTCCTCATGTTAGGCCTTGTTGCTGTCTTGGCCTAGTCGCTTCGCTGTCAGTTCGAGTTCCGGGTACGTCATCTCGCCAAATGCCAGATAGCTGCGACATTTTTACCTCTGTCAACAATGCTTTTCGTTTCATTTGCAAAGTGACATTTTACAGAAATGTACTTAGAAATTTTTAGATAACATACCTAATAGTTAAGTTAGTTAAGTTCGTTTATTGTTTCTTTTTCCATCTTGTTTATCTGTTATTGATGCTTTTTCTACCACTACTGGTGGTGAATAAAGATGAATGTATTTATCGCTCGTCTACTTCGATCAACTCTTTATCTGTCAATGACATACGCAGACGGAGATGTCTCGGCACTGTTGAAGACTCGACAATACGCCCGTCGCTGTCGCTGTATCTATCGTGGATGGAAAACGTTAACTTTAGTTTGTGCAATTAATTTTGCAACGCAGTGCAGTACTGTAAAACGATAAACTATTACCAAGAAACTGTACAAATTCAAACTGTTTATACACTAACTGAGAGAGAGAGATGTAACGACATTTTTGTGTATTTTTTATTCACGCGCAACTTCACGTCTTATCACACGGTCCGCATTTTATCAGCATCTGTGCCATGTACACAGACTAACTTTTACGTTGAATTATTGACACAGCGGTGTTTCTGATAGAGACACTTAGTTGGAGTCTGGCTGCTGCTGCTGCTGCTGGTACAGAAGGTGGATATAGTTCTTTGAACTGGCGGTAAGTAAGTAATGATGAATGTTCGCTCACTTCCTCCACTTTTTAGACTTCTCCAGTAGACACATCGTCTGGCCAACGACGTGAAAACTTGTTTTTTTCTGCTACAGAAATTATGTGCATAAAATAAGTAAAACGGGCACATAAAGTATTCAGACAATATTGTTCAGTATATAATTGACAACACAAAATATTATCTCATTTGCCTCGATCATTTATGTTCCGTAGAAAACAATACATAAATTCATACACCGGCTGTTAGATTTGCTACATCGACGAATAAGGCGACGTCTTGCTGTACAAATTTTAATAACCTAGCCAAGCCGTCAAAGGGTTAATGTCCGATACGATACGATAACAAAATTTTGTCGTACACTTAAAAATGACGAGCAGCCAACTTAGTCTACGCCCCGAACTGGACAGAAAATTGACAAATAAAAGAACTAAGAAAACCGACGAGCTTGAAAATCCGACAGTCATAAACAGTCTAGGCTGAAAAAGATTGGTAAAAAGGTACGTTTCAAGCCTGTATTGATTATTACGTTACTTTATAATGCTTATTATGCGGCCGCCCTATATGCCGTCTTACGCATGATCTTACCCGTCCGTCTGTCCGTCCGTCTATCTGTCCGTGAGTCCCATACGGGCTCGTAAATGGAAAACAAAAAAACGCAGAAAAAAATCAAAATTGGGCACAAGTAATTGGACTACCAATTTTCAGTTGAAAATAGGCCTAACCATGCAGTGTTACACC